>JADMIO011210266.1_pt1 | contig 124425 bp, 108 predicted proteins | sample 8958161 | NCBI WGS metagenome assembly JADMIO01 (sample SAMN16585339, study PRJNA669376) | soil metagenome | isolation source: Crop rotation soil | place: USA: Cullars Rotation, Alabama | collected 2011 | reverse complement strand
CCGCGACTTCAAGTCACGTGAATTCCAAGCTTCGGATCCCACTGTGCTGGAAAGATGGCCCAGGTCCCAAACCAGTCTGCCTTGTTGGCATCTGCGAACGTATTCGCCGGGAGGAATAGGAGGAACGCCAAAGTTAAGGTGATGATGGTTATTCTTTTCATTGTTTTCCTTCTTTCAAAAGAGACGAGCAGGGATTCAGCAACTTGAAATCTTCCAACGTGAGAACGTGTGTGGAAGCAAACGAGGAACGCAGTCTCCGACAATATTCCTCATTTGAACTCCGGGCATGCGCGAGAGATCATGCCTTCTGTTATTTATGTCGCGAGCCGTAGAAACGTTTCGTGCTGTACGAATTTCAACAGGCCAATGCCCCGCGCAGTTATGGTTTACTCTGCCTGAGAAGTTGACGCATTACACGAATTGCCGATCATGAAAATTATCATCACGGGTGCAGGTGGGTTAGTAGGACATCATCTAGCCAATGCTTTGGATTCCGGACATCAAGTATTAGCTCTAAAGCATGCTGATCTTGACATTACGGATCGCGACGACGTCCAACGATTCGTGAATGCGGAGCGACCCTCGCTAATTATTAACTGTGCTGTATTGGGCGTCGATGAATGTGAAAAAGATTCAGCCTTAGCAGAAGCTATTAACGTCAGGGGGCCACGCAATCTGGCTGAATCTTGCGCTGAAATCAATGCGGAACTTCTGCACTTTAGCAGCAATTATGTATTTGATGGCGAACGAACTGACGGTCGGGAGTACACTGTCGAGGACATTGCCGGACCAATTAATGTCTATGGCCAGACCAAATTAGATGGTGAACGGATCGTGACTGCCGTTTCACCTCGTTCTTACATTATCCGCACTTCGTGGGTCTTTGGCTCAGGTAAAGCCGCCTTTCTCAGCAGCGCGTATGACAATCTAACTCGCAGGCAAAGAATTCGGGCCATCACCAACACCTGGGCGTGCATTACATATGTTGACGATCTCATGAAGCGAACAAAAGAGATCCTGGCGCTCAGAAACTACGGTATCTATCACGTCGTCAACGAAGGCGTGTGTTCCTACTACGACTTCGCTGTGGAATGCGCTCGTCTCGCGGGTTTATCAACTGCACAGAAGGAGCAGTCGATTGAAGGCATTACTGAGTCTGAGATGAGACGTCTGGCCCCGCGACCACGTTGGACACCGATGAGTTGTTTGCTCTCAGCAACGCTAGGCATGGAACCGATGCGCGATTGGCGTAGCGCACTTGCCGACTATGTCAATCACGGCAGCATAAGGAGAAAGCAACTGTAGGTTATCAATCTGGCTGATTGTTGTTGTCGGGTACAGTCATACAACCCTTAGTTAGCGTCCATCGAGATACAATCCGTCAGGCTATAGCCTTTGTCGGGCCGTGCTTTGTAAAGAATGAGACCGGCCATGAATGTTTCATGGCTTTGAGGCACCACCTCGATATTCGCGCCGCTGAGAATTCCCTCAGCTTGGGCGACTGCTCCACGGCGAGCCTTATGGCAGTGATCAATCTTATCGAACTAAAGAGACTGGCTACCACCCGTTCGTTCGCTCGTGGAGAGGCGTATTTCAAAGATGGTCGTGTGCATGATCTTGAAGCGCACGAGGGAACGTGCACAGCGATCGTGAGCGGCCAAGAAGATTATTCGGTGACACTTAGTTCAACCGAGAATGAAATTAACTACTCGTGTGATTGTCCGATTGGGCTTGAGGGTGAATTCTGTAAACACCTGGTCGCGGTCGGTCTAGCTTCACTTAATTCGGCTCCGGAGAGTAAAGGCAAGCCTGGCAACCGAAAACGAACGGCAAGCAAAGACGATTTACGTGCGTATCTCGAGCGGCAAGACAAAGATACCCTGGTCGCCATGCTGGCGCGCGAAGCGACGGAAAACCGAAACCTGCGCGACCGCCTGCTCCTTGAAGCTGCGCAATCGAATCCCGCGGGCTTAGACATAAGAGCCTTTCGTCGATCCATCGCGCGCGCGACGCGGACCGATGGCTTTGTCGACTACCATTCCGCGTACGACTATGCCCGGCGCATTCTTCAAGTAATCGAGTCGATTGCGGCTTTGCTTAACGGTGGCCACGCACTGGCGGTCATCGAACTGACGGAATACACGCTGTCGCAACTCGAAACAGCCATCGGTGAAATGGACGATTCGGATGGCTACATGGGCGATATTCTGCCAGAGATCCAGAATCTACATCATCGCGCCTGCCTCGACGTCCGTCCCGAACCTTGCGCTCTGGCGCGCCGATTGTTCGTATGGGAGATGACGAGCGACTGGGAGATTTTCTATGGGACGGCAGAGACGTATGCGGACGTTTTCGGCGCAGAAGGCTTGGCGGAATACCGCCGGCTAGCAGAATCCGAATGGGCAAAAATCCCACAACTTAACCCGGAAGAAAAAGATGATGAGCGATTCACCAAACGCTTTCGGATCACGAAAATTATGGAAGCGCTCGCGCGACAATCGGATGATCCTGACTCATTGGTCGAAATCAAACGGCGTGATCTTTCGCACGCTTATTCATTCTTTCAGATTGCCGAGATTTATCGCGAGGCTGGCCAGCACGACAAGGCGCTCGATTGGGCCGAACAGGGAATCAAGTCCTTTCAGCGAGCTGATTCGCGACTGGTCGAGTTTCTCGCCTTGGAATATCACCGCCGTTCTCGACACGACGACGCGATGAGCTTGATCTGGAACCAATTTTTCGCATCGCCCTTCCTGCAAAACTACCAGGAGTTGAAGGCGCACGCACTCAAAGTGCGCCCGGATCGTGATTGGCCTGCTTGGAGAGACAAGGCGCTGAACCACCTGCGAGGTGTGATTGAGAAAGAGAAGCAAGGAGAGAAGACTTCAAAGAACCATTGGGATTGGGCGCGCCATGCTGATAACTCGCGTTTGGTTGAAGTCTTTCTATGGGAAAAGCGTTATGACGAGGCGTGGCAGGAAGCCTGTGCGGGCGGCTGTTCTTCAGGTCTTTGGCTTCTGGTTGCCGCCGCGCGTGAAGAAAAACACCCCGGCGACGCCATACCGATTTACCAGGAGATGATCGCGCCGATTCTTAAGCAAGCAAACAACTCCGCCTACGAGGAGGCCGTTAAGCTGCTGCAGAAAATCCGCGAGCTAATGTCTCGCCTGGATCGCGTAACCGAGTTTGAGGATTACGTTGCCGCGCTACGCGTCGAATACAAACGCAAACGCAACTTCATTAAGCTGCTTGATACAATTGAAAGCTTGTGATTCGAGGGAAATTATTGAGAGCAATAGAGCCGGAAATGGTACGCGACGCTATTGGATTAGGTGATCGGATAGTCACACATTCCGAAATGCTTCAGAACGGCGACGGAATTCCAAGAGCGCGGCAAATGCTTCGAACTGTTCCCTGGGGAATCTCTCGATGACGCGGCACGGCGGCGGATTTCCTGGTTTGTCGATTGATGTAAAGGCTATGCTGTCTTCCTTCGCGCATGAGTTGGCAGCCTTGACTCTCAAGATGTCGAATTAAATCGATTCGCTTCATGCGGCGCGAAAAGCAATTTCTTCACTACTGATTTTTTCTCTGGTCACATCTTCGGCCAGCAAGCGGTTTCCTTCCAGCACCATCTCGATTGCTTCATCCAGATTTCGCCGCGCCTCCTCGACATCAGCGCCGAGCGAGATCGCTCCCGGAAGCTCAGCGACCGAGGCCTGAATCAGCCCATCGGCCTTTTCATAGATTATGGTCATCTTAATTTCCATTAGTCCCTCCGGCCACATCATAGCACGAGGCAATATGGTGAGACCGATTCGATTGCGCCGACCGATTGTCTAATGATTATTAATTGAGCTGATTGCAGCCCCAATTTTAGCCTTCAGTATGTCCCTGTCTTTGAGTACGCCGCGGTAGGACTCGATTTTGGCTTGCAACTTCTGGAGAAGCATTAACCGTGTTCCGTCGGTAAGCTGGAGTTCGGGAATAAGATTGAGTATCGCCTCCAAGGTGTAACTGTCTCGCAAGTCTTGATTCAGCCAGACTGTCATAAACTCAACTTGGTGTGCTGGCGTTAGGTAGCCGATAAAGCGCCGCACTCTAAAACTATTGCGCACATCGCTATCTTGGGCTGCCTTCTTCAGCTCGGGCCACACTCTGGCCTCATCTACAACGACGAAAAGTTCGAATACTGATTCGCCCCAATCAAGCAGGATCAATTTTCGTTCTGCGAGCGATTGAATAGCCGAATAAGCGTCTGCGCGAGGCAGTCCGTGGACAATTTGCAATATCTGGGAGGGCCGTATTGGTTGGGAAACACTATCAATTACTTTGAGTCGGTCTCTAGTGGGAAATAAGGCAAGTGCTTGAGACGCCGTGTCGGCAGAGGGACGAAAACGAGATGCGTTCTCCGTAATGCCGTAAAGCGCACCGATCAAATACGGCAATGAAGCCGGAGCGGCAATCTGTCCTAAAGCAGCTGCGGCCGCATTCCGAACTTCGCGACGACGGTTTCCCAACAAATCATGAAGGTCAGGAAGTGCCTGGTTGCCTAGGCGACGGGCCACTTCAATACCTCTTTGTCTGATAGCATCATTGGAACTCTTCATGAACTTGATCATACTTGGGCGATCAGTTTTTACCGGCGGTAGTCCACTTTCGTGCGTGCTTAACACAACCCCAATGTTGACTGACAGATCTTCAACGACGTCCTCTAACCTGAAATAACGGTCCTCGGCATTGAAGGCCGTCATTCGATCTATGACTGAATCAAGGCGACTGAAAGAGTCGGAAATAGTCTGCAGTTTGGGTGAATTTACTCGCACCGGAGGTGTACCCGATATTAGTTCATAGAGAATGCAACCCAAGGCGTTGATATCTGCACGATGATCGACGTCAATGGCGCTTCCGAATCGTTGCTCAGGCGCGTAATAGTCTTGGTTCCGCAACCTTTCGCTTGCCATAGTCTTCACTCCCGTTGTGGCTAACTGAGCGCTCACGCGAGCAATGCCCAGATCCGCGACCCATGGCGTACGTTCATCACTTATCAAAATGTTTTCGGGCTTGAGGTCTCTATGAACTATTCCCTGGGAATGAAGAGCGGCTACTCCTAGTACGGCTCTCAGAAATATTCGCAGCTTCCTTTCCAGATGATCCGGTCCACCGGCAATGGTAATTTCCTGCCGTAAAGTGCCCGGCACGAACGGCATTGTATAGAAGGGAAGACTATAGGCTCCTATTTCAATAATCCCAGAACCGAGCGCCTTAATGACGTTAGGATGCTGCATTTTGCTGATAAGAGAGATTTCATTTTTGAAACGTTTGTAGGCTCTCTCATCAAGATCCCGACTGTCTGGCGGGATGTACACCTTCGCGACAAGAGAATCCGTTTCCGTTGCGTGGCACAGGAAGGCAACACCGTTACCTCCACTACCAAGCTCTCGCACAATCTTTAGGGTCTCCGACCCGACGGGTATTCCTTTGGATCTGATTTGTTTTACGAGTCGTTTTCGATCCATAATTTGTAATGTAGCCTTTAGCTTAGAAAAGCGCTGGCTCTATAGCCGTTAAGTCCTGATGAGCAGGGACTTAAAGAAGTCATATATCAAGTTTCAGAGTCCGCTTTACATATCATCCCTTCGACTTGGCTTTCATCTCAGCCGGAATTGAGTGATCGTTGCCCGTCGCTGAGCAAGCAATCTTTCGAGGTGCTTCCAGGCCGCGTTGAGGAGTTCAAGTCTTCTTTGTCATCGGCCTTCGTGCGCAAGAGTCCTTCTGAGTTCTTGGTGCGCTAACTGCACTCGCGCGTTTCGGCCGTTATTGAAGCAGCGCAAAGTAAAGGCTAGCGTTTGCGAAAAATCTACGTTCACGAGTAATGAAGAACTCGTCAAGAGAGATCGTCCGAACGTTAATGCAGGACTCAAAGCGAAAGGCTCAAGACGTTCGGCAAAGGATGAATTGCGGATCAAGGCAACTACTCAGTTTTCTGCAAGGTCGGTCGCTTGCGACTTTGGTAGACGTTGGCGTCTCCAAATAAGGCAAGGCTAACGTATCGTTCCGTGATGTCTTCCAACGTGCGAACATCTTTCTTTCCGACGGTAACCCGAGGCTCAAAGCCCTTCCGACCGGCGTGCACAAGCGAGTTTCTCATCTTCTGAAACTGTTTGAATGCCGCGACACCTTGTGCCCAGCCAGGAAGCGCCGCTTGAGCAGCCCACGTTTCGAATCGAGAAATGATCGAGGGCGATTGAAATCGCAACTCGGTAACGAAGTTTGTCAACTGATCGCGATCTTCCGCTTGTGATTGCATCTGGATCAGTGAAAGTAAGTCTCTCCGCCTTTGTTCCCAGTCATCCTTGGAGCGTGGCATGTCTGGTATTACGCAGTCTAATGGGATGAACAGAGATACGAACCTTAATATGGGATCCTCCGCTCCCCACGCACGCAGAAGCCATGCCAGAATCTCTGAAGCTTTCTCCCAAGTCCATTTCCTTTCGAGTAAAGGCATCTTGGCTCTAATCGCTTCCAGACCCTCGTTCGAGATATCCAGAAGGTAGGACTCTGTCACCGTAATCGGCAAACTCATCGTAAAAGCGTAAGGACTGCCTTTGTCGCGATACGCGTAGAGTTGTTCGGTGATTGGTGTGGTAACCAAAAGAGAATGCAAACGAAGGCCGAGAATGCCAGCGACGCAATCTAGAGCCATGGTAAATGACGGTCTGTGTTCCTCTGCTATGCGCAGTATCTCAGCCCGTGCCTGCATGTCGCGAGATTGAAAGGCCGAAGCCAGATCACCTTTTACCTTTATTTGCTGTACGGCTACCAACTCCGTATAGAAATCCGATGGAAATTTTTCCGGCGACGGAACTACGTATTCTCGGCCCACATAGACTGTTTTTTGTGCGGCAGGATCTTGAGGCTGGGGAGGCCCTACAGTCCATGTTCCAATAATGTGCTGCGGATTAGGCCCGATGTACGCCCGCACTTCGATAGGCCCCAGTGGAAAGGGCAAGAGGATTTCGTCGCGACCCAGATTTGAGCACGCACTAGCGTTATACAACCTGCCTAACCCGACACGAATAGTCTGCATCACCATTCCTTTCCTATTAGAATAATCGACGCACGTGATGCGGCTGATTCGTTCCCAAAAGCACTTGGCAGGATCACGCGAGCATCGATTCCGCTCGACTCGCGTTCCATTTGCGGTCGTGATCACTCTCCCCATCGAGATCTGAACACGAGACGCATAGCAAACCTCGCACAAGCGCAGAAGGAAGACTTCCAGCAGTTGCTCTCACATTACCGAGGCGAGCGTTTGCTCTATCGACTAAGTGCTTCAAGGATCAAGAGTGTTTCATCTGGCACGCCTCGGCGTGCTAACACGTTTTGTAATCCTCCGCCAACGTATCCATCCTTGCTAGAGCGGCAGGTGCTTAATGATATTTTCCCATTCACCCATATCGCTACAGGTGACGATGATTTCGAGATCATCAATCACTTGGCTTACTGGTAGACGTCGGGAAACAACGATCACACCGGCAACACTTTCGCCTCTCGCGATACGAACTGCAGCGTGAGAGGGCATGGTGCGCCGATCATGGGTTACAACAATGCGCTTCTGCTCCGCCGCCCATGCGAGAAGATCGGGATCAGGCGCATCACTGAGGCCCACCTGGTGAGCGGTGATGACATCTGCGTTTGGAACGCGAAGCAGCAGCCCGCGCAAGATGACATGATCGAGATCTTGATCAATGAGCAACCGCAGCATGACCGAGCAGTCTACCCTATTGGCTTCCCATCGCCGTTCTCACGCGCCGCAGCCCATTGGCCCATTATGCGAGAACGTAGTTCGGCGATCTCGGCTTGGTATTCAGGATTAGACTCTAGTTGCTCTTGAAGCGCGTCGGCTTCTATTTCCTGCTGGTGCAGATACTCTTCGATCTCCTGGCGATGTGTTAGGTAGTAAGCAATACTTGAGTAAATATCGCCGAGGCTGAGGGAAGGAAAGCTTTGGATAATTTGCTCTGCTGTCGCCCCTAGTTTGAAATGATGAATGATTGAGTCAAGACTAACTCGCGAGCCTTTAATGCGAATAGTCCCCTGCTCGGTGACAGTAAGTGGTACGCTGATGGTTTCTTCCAAGGCAACCATAATGGAGTTGATTATACCTGATGGATGCCGCTGAGCCGAAGATAACGTAGTCACAATAGCGGTAGAGTCATAACCCACTATCGTGCTCTCTATTTCGCTGGAGTTGATTCGTGGACAGCGACGAGATCCGGAAGGCTGAGTTCAAAAAGGCCATAGCGGAATGTGAACATTTGCGGTAAGAAAACGCCTAGCTCAGGCTTCGTATTGCCGATATTACAGATATCCGCGATCCACGTACTGAGAGGCCGTCGTCGAGCGACGATGAAAAGCGACAACCATCCCCCGTAACGTTCATCGGTCATCTGAACTGGGCCAGCACAGCCTCGAAGCTAGACCTCTATAGCCCACAATCATCAGGGCTGAATCCAAACTTTGTGACTTAGTTGTGACAGGGGCGCCGACTGAATGAGGTAAGGTCTTTCGTTCCAAACAAGAAAATGGCTCCGCAGGTAGGACTCGAACCTACAACCCTTCGGTTAACAGCCGAATGCTCTGCCATTGAGCTACTGCGGAATAAGCGCCCTCACATAGTCTTCTTCCACTATGTGCAGGGCGCGAAAGCGTTTTTATAGCAGAAGGGTCGGGGAGCGTCAACCGCCCCACAGCGCTTCAAACTTGCGCTTCGCCATGATCTGCGAGAATATCTTCGACCCTGATCTCCTTGAGAAAGGTCCCCTGATGGAACGTCGCACAACTGCCTGGTATAGTCCCAACCTGAACATGGAAATGCCGCTCGTCTCGTACGGGCACGCTGGACCACCGCTGCTCATGTTTCCCACAGCAGCCGCCGATTATCTCGAGTATGAACGCTTCTATCTCGTCGATTCGATCAAGTCGTTTATCGAGGCCGGCAAGTTGCGCGCGTATTCCATCAACAGCGTCAACCGCTACAGCCTTCTGAACGAGAAGATGCCGGCGCATCTTAAAGCGGAGTTGCTCACGCGCTACGATCGATACATCACTGACGAAGTGTTGCCGCTGATTCGTAAGGATTGCGGCGACGGCGAGAACCGTCCGCTAACGACGGGCGCGAGTCTAGGTGCGTTTCTGTCGGCGAATGCTTACTTCAAACATCCCGATGTGTTTCGCGGCGTGATTGCGATGAGCGGCAGTTATGACGTGCGCGCCTATCTCAAGGACTTCTACGACGACAACGTTTACTTCAATAACCCTGTCGACTATCTCTCAAATCTGAACGATGACCACTTCCTGCCATTGCTCCAAAAGGCCGATGCGATCCTGATCATGTCGGGGCAGGGAAACTACGAAGCACCGGAACGCAGTCGCGCGTTGTCAGACATTCTCAACGCCAAAGGTATTCCACACACACTCGATCTCTGGGGACACGACGTAGATCACGACTGGCCGTGGTGGCGCAAGATGCTGCCGTACGCGTTAGGGAAGTTATTAGGTTAGTGCGTGGTCCTTCGGGGATATTGAGCCAACTCATGTTCGACTGCTTCGGCTGTGTTGACGAGATTGATAGTCGCAAGTGGAAAGGTTAACTGAAACTCGTCAGCGAAATCTTTGGACCACGGTGGTCTAAACTCATGTGCGAGTGTCACCTTTAATTCCTCGGAAGACTCTTCGGTCAACTCAACGGCGAATTTCAAACAGGGTTCAAGAAAGTCTATCCTCGGGTCGCCGCGCTTACCTGCCGCCAGATCTCGAAACCAGTCTGCAAGCTGCTGCACTTCATACGTCAACAATGCCGGATCCACTGTGGTCCAATCACCGCCGGGATGTCGAACATCGATCCTGATGTTGAGCCAGTTAGAGTCGTAGGGCACATTTTTATCTGAGGGGAACTGATAACCTACTACTGACATAGTAAATGAATAGTCATTCCCGAGGGTAAATTTCATGCAACAAGCGTAGCAGGATTCAAGCTTTGATCGCGACGCCGTTCTTACCGACGAGCTTGCCGTCTTTGTAGGCGACTTTGCCGTTGACGATCACGAGATCGATGCCTGAGGAAAATTGGTTGGGGTTCTCGGCCGTTGCGTTGCCACGAATTGTGGTGGGATCGAACACGGTCAGATCTGCCACCGCGCCGTCTTCAAGCACACCGCGATCTTTCAATGCAGGCGTCACCACGCTGCGTGGTAATGAGGTCATCTTGGCGAGAATTTTTTCGAGCGGCAAGCGCATGTCCAATGCGTGACGAATCGCAGTGGCGAAACAACCGGCGCCACGTGGATGAGAATTGGCGCGTGGCTCAAACTGAATACCGCCATCGGAACCGATCATGCAGAAGTCTTCTTTCAGCGCGAGGTTCACAGTCTTATCGAGCGGCATCGTTCCTTCAGGAACAGCAGCGAGCGCAGAGCTCTTGCGATAGTGCGCAAAGTTGCGCGCCGTCACTCGCTCAGAAGTGCCGACAATTCTCAGATCCTCATATGTAATTCCGTAACGTTGTTGCCAGCCTGGACCAAAGCGGTTGTTGTTGAGATACGTGGCCCAATACGAATAAGGATAGACGCACGTCGTAATTGCTAGCCCCTGAGCGTTCGCAGTGCGAATCTTCTCGAGCGCTTGCTCCATGTGGAAGGTGCCACCGGTCGAGTGAAGATGATTGATGTGCATGCGTGCGCCGCTGTCGCGCGCGAGTCGAATCGCTTCGTCAACGCCGTCCAATTCTTTTTCACTCGACGAATAACGCAGATGCAGGAACATCGGTCGCTCGTATTTCTTTGCGAGCTTCGCGTACTCCAGCATCTCGGCGTAAGGCGCGGGTTGATATTCGAGACTGTGCGAAACGCCGAGCGCGCCTTCCTCAAGATTTTTCTCGATCTGTCGCTTTGCACCCGATCGCGCGCGAATCGCCATCACGAAAGTTGAAACGCCGAAATTGATCGAATGAGAACGATTTGAAAATTGACGGTAGTAAGCGCCGCAATCAGGACTGCCGCCGTGCATTTGCAGCGCAGTCGTGACGCCGTCTGAGACTTTGTACTTCTCGAAGATTTGATAAGTAGTTTCAGGCGAGGTTGAGTTGTCGGCCAGAATGTCGATGAAGCCGGGCGAGATCACGCGGCCGGTGACGTTCAGTGTCTCAGTGCCTCGAAGATCGATGCCAAACCGAAGTTTACCGGCGTCGTCGATGCCGATGTCGATAGTTCTCCATTGATTGTCGATGAACGAGCGTCCTCCACGAAGGACCAACGGTAACAGCGGCTTTTCTACGGAACCTTCGATTCGGGTGCAGGCGGGCAGAGCGAGACTAGCTGCCGCGAGGGGAATCGACATCTGGAGGAACGTTCTGCGTTTCATCGTCGGGGGACCTGAGCCACAGATCTAACTGATCTTTTAATCGATTAGCGCTGATCCGGTCAATGATCCGTCAGATCCGTGGCTAGTATACGCTCGGCTTCGGCGCGCAGGGTGTCGAGCTCTTTCTTCAAAACCTGGTAGCGCTCGATTGCGTCGCGCCCGATTTTCTGGTCCACGTTCGAGGTCATGCTCGCGAGATACGTGATATGCGCCTGCAAACCCGGTTTGCCGTAACGCACCGGTTCGGTCAGCAGTTTTCCGGCGAGTGCGATTAGTCGCTGATCGTTGGGTGATTTACCGATGGCTTCCCTGACTTTGGTCGCGAGCTGATTCACGCTGCTCACCAGGTCGCGCATGCGCATGTTGTGCTCAAACTGCTCCTGCAAGTCTGCCTGCGTCACGCCATCGGCCGCGACTCTTGGATCGATGAGCACACTAAAAGGTTGCGTCAGGTTCGTGCTGCCTGTCTTTAGTCGCACCTGGTATTGGCCCGGCGGAAGCGTAACTCCGGCCCGGTTGCGAATGTCCCATGCGAAGCGATTGATGCCGGTCGATTTTGTGACTCGTGGCGGCGGCAAGAATCGTCGCGCTGGCGCCGCGTCCGGATCGGTTTCTGACTCGGGACCACCACGAGTCGGACGTCCGACAGTTGTGTCGCTGTTGTAGGTATTGAGCACTGTTCCCTTTGCGTCGAGAATCTCGATCACAACTGCGCTCGCCGGCGTCGAGGGCAGGTAGTAGTCCAAGACGGGGCCAAGAACAGTTGGACTAACGCGCGTGCGATATCCGTCACGTGGTTTGAAGAGCGTGACATCAGACGCTTTCACTTGCGACGAGAGCTGATGCAGCGGCGTCAGATTGTCGAGAATCCAAATTGCTCGTCCCTGCGTCGAAACGATGAGATCTTTGTGATGCACCTTGATGTCGGAAATAGGAACGTTGGGCAGATTTAACTGAAACGGTTGCCAGTGCGCGCCGTTATCAAACGAGATGAAGATGCCAAATTCTGTTCCGGCGTAAAGCAGTCCTTCATGATCCGGATCCTCGCGCACGACGCGTGTGGGCCAATCGGCGGGAATGCCGTTCTTACCATCAGTCAACCGGGTCCATGTCGCGCCGTAGTCGTCCGTGCGGTAGACGTACGGCTGAAAGTCACCTAGTAGCCAGCGATAGACCGCATAGTAAGCTGAGCCTTTGCGATGTGGTGACGACTCGATGTACTGCACGCGTCCGCCGCTCGGCAGATCTTTCGGCGTTACGTTCGTCCAATTCTTACCGTTGTCGCGCGTCACATAGAACGGACCATCATTCGATCCTGTCCAGATCACACCTTTCTCGAGCGGCGATTCGGTGATCGCGTACAGCGTGCTGTAAAACTCTTCGCCCGTAACATCGCGTGTGATCGGTTCGCCACTGACGCCCTGGCAACAGTCGGGATGCGCAGTCAGATCGGGCGAGATTCGTTCCCACGTCACACCTTTATCACGCGTGCGGTGCACGTATTGAGATCCGTAATACAGCACATCAGGATCGTGCGGCGACGTGGCCATCGGCGACACACGCTGCATGCGGTAGATGAGATCGCTCGCGGGATTTCCATAAAGTGACTGGCCGCCGATCCAGTAACTCTTCTCCTGCCCGGTCTTGAGATTCATCACGCCGTACTGCCCCTTGCACGAACCATAAACGATATCGGGATCCGCCGGGTGCGGCATGATTGGACCAGTTTCACAACCTGGGCCAGTGCGCCAATCCGCGGTCGAGAACGGCTCCGCCTGGCTGGAGATGATGATCGTCGAGTTGTCCTGCTGAGCGCCGTAGAGTTTGTAAGGAAACTGATTGTCGACCCAGACGCCGTAGATCTCCGAGGTCGGCTGGTTCATCTGCGACGACCACGTGCGACCGCCGTCAGTCGAAACATTCGCACCGCCGTCGTTTGATTGGATCATGATCTGGCTGTCTCGTGGATTGATCCAGATGTCGTGATTGTCGCCGTGCGGCGTGCGAAGAGGCGTGAACGTTTTGCCGGCGTCAGTTGATTTGAAGAAACCTTCCGCGCCTGCGTAGACGATGTCCGCATTAGATGGATCAGCGCCGAGTGTCGTGTAATAAAACGGACGTTGAATCAGCGCGCCCTGTGAATTGATGAGCGCCCACGTTTGGCCTGCGTCGTCGGAACGATAAAAACCACCGCCCGGTTTTGCTTCAACAAGCGCATAGATTCGATTTGGATTTGCGTTAGTGACGGCGAGATTGGCTTTGCCGATTAACTCATTTGGCAGACCATTCGAGATCTTCGAAAAGTGTTCGCCACCGTCAGTGCTCTTGTAGAAGCCACCTTCGCGACTGCCGCTGATGATGGTCCATGGCTTACGTTCGAGATGCGACATCCACGCATAGACGACGTTCGGATTGCCCGGTTGTAACTCGACGTCCATCGCACCGACGGCGTCTGAGATGAACAAGACTTTGCGCCACGTTTGCCCACCGTCAGTAGTTTTGAAAATGCCACGTTCGTCGTTTGACTTGAAGACGTTGCCGACCACAGCGACCCAAACGATGTCGGGATTGGTCGGATGAATGCGAACTGCGCCGATCTGTCCGGCGTTATAGAGGCCGATGAATTTCCACGTCTGACCACCGTCAATCGATTTGTACACACCGCGTCCGGTCGAGACATTGCTGCGCACGCCGTCCGAGCCAGTTCCGAGGTAAATGATGTTTGGATCTGAATCTGCGACCGCGACAGATCCCGTCGAGCCGAGTGGAATCTTGCCGTCAGTGATCGGAGTCCAGGTTGCGCCGCTGTCTGTTGTGCGAAACAAGCCGCCGCTCGCAACGCCCATGTAGAACGTCTTCGGTTGCGAAGGAACGCCAGTTACCGTTGTCACGCGTCCGCCGCGTGCTGGACCAACGAGCCGGTATCGCAAGCCGTTGAAGAATGATGAGTCGATGGTTTGTGAGTGGACAGAAATCGCGAGCAGCAGAAGAGTGAGCAACACAGAACCGGACCGAAACATTAATCGACCTCCGGATAACGCAGATTGAATTTTGGAGCCCTATTATGTAGCAGGCGCGAACCAACCGCGAATGCTGCGCGCGACTTGTCTGAAGAAACGAAGAATCTTTCTGAAGACCAGAAACGATATCACCAGGCCCGTGCCGACGATGATGAAAATTAGAATAGGCACGAACACGGAAGCAACAATGGAAAGAACTGCAACAATATCTTCGGCAATGCTCGCGATCCAATTCGACACCGGTTCAGGGCTCGCATTCAACATCGCCCGCGTCGCTGCCTTGGTTCCGTGAGAGCTTAGTGCGAGGCCGCCGCCAAGCAAGAGCGCGATCACCTGAATGCTGCGATCGAAGTCGCCGAATGCACTCGCTGCCAGCACTGCACCGGCCGGAACTCTAATAAAGGTGTGAATCACGTCCCAGGTGCTGTCGATGTAGGGAACCTTGTCGGCGACGAACTCGATCACGTAGAGACCAAGGGCGACGCCGATGACCCACCAGCTTGTCAGCACCTCGAGCTCACCGGGTAGTTGCAAGTGCGAAAACCGGCCGAGCAGACCGAGCGTGGCCACAGCCGCGTAAAGATTGATCCCCGAAACCCATGAGGCACCCATCGCGATCGCGATTGTGGAGATCAGTTGTGTCATCGTCGCCGGATTATACGCCAGCACAGGTTGAGGAGTTCTCTTTTCATGCTCTTTTCATTCGGGGAGACTACAGGTTAATTTAGCCGGACCGCATGCAGCTTCTGGAACACACGCCTCATTTTGCTGTTGATACCGGCACCGCGATTGCCGCGGAACACTTCGGACTTCGCGCGCGTGCACAGTCGTTGCCGAGTGAGCGCGACCAGAATTTTTTGTTGACGAACCAGGCCGGGGAAAAGTTTGTGCTGAAGATCGCGAACGCGCTCGAGTCGCGCCCGCTTCTCGAAGCACAGAATTCGGTTCTGAAACATCTCGAACGACGCGTCTCGATTTGTCAGAACCTTGTGCCTGCCCGGTCGGGCGAAGAAATCGTGAGGGTGAAATCGCATTTCGTTCGGATGGTCCACTATCTTCCGGGTGTGCCGCTCGCGGAGATCAGGCCACACACGTCCGGGTTGTTACACGATCTCGGTCGGAAGCTCGGACAACTGGCGCACGCTCTCGCAGACTTCGATCACCCGGCGGTCCATCGCGACTTTCATTGGGATCTCGCGAACGGCAACCGTGTGGTGAACGAGTTTGCGCCGTTGATCGATAACGCGAGCCTGCGCGAGCTGGTGTTGAAGGGCAGGTTTAAGGCGCCGGAACGGTTGCGACGAAGTGTGATTCATGGTGACGCCAACGATTACAACCTGCTTGTCGATCCGGAAAGCATGACTGTCACGGGACTGATCGATTTCGGCGACATGGTCTACAGCTACACTGTCGGAGACCTCGCGATTGCGATTGCTTATGTGATACTCGATCCTAATGCCGATGTTACTGAGATTGTCAGTGGGTACCGGAGCGAGTTTGAGTTGGTTGAAGATGAACTGGAGTCGCTCTGGTCGTTGGTGCGTTTACGATTGGCGATGAGCGTTTGTCTTGCTGCGCATCAGTTGAAGCAACAGCCTGAGAATAAGTATTTACGGATCAGCCAGAAGGCGATTGAAGAGAATTTGCCACGGATTTACGCGGATGAAAAAGGATTTACTTAAAGAGCGGCAGCGGTTGCTTGGACGCAATTTGAGTGTGGCGTATGAGAAGCCGCTGAACATTGTGCGCGGTTCGATGCAGTACCTTTTTGATGACGAGGGTCTTCGGTATCTCGATGCATACAACAATGTCGCTCATGTTGGGCATTGTCATCCGAAGGTCGTTGCGGCAGGTCAGCGACAGATGGAGCTGCTGAATACGAACACGCGCTATCTCAGCGAGCTGATTCTCGAGTATGCAGAGAAACTCACGGCGACGCTGCCTGAGCCGTTGAGTGTTTGTTACTTCGTCAACTCCGGAAGTGAAGCGAACGAACTTGCCGTTCGGCTCGCGCGTGCGCACACGAAAGCGCGTGAGATGATCGTCTTGGACCACGCGTATCATGGAAACACGAGTACGCTGATCGAGCTCAGTCCTTACAAACACAATGGGCCTGGCGGTGAGGGAGCGCCGTCGTGGGTGCACACGGTGCCGCTTCCGGCTTCAGAACTGGATGCTCCCAAAGAAATCCGACCGCCTCTATGTGGCTTTATTGCTGAGTCGTTGCCAAGTGTTGCCGGACAGATTGTTCTTCCGCACGGGTATCTGGGAAGAGTTTACGAGGCGGTACGTCACGCCGGCGGGGTTTGTATTGCGGATGAGGTTCAGACTGGGTATGGGCGTATCGGCACACACTTCTATGGTTTTGAGATGTACGACGTGGTTCCGGATATCGTTACGCTCGGCAAGCCGATTGGGAATGGACATCCGATTGGCGCCGTGATCACGACGCGAGAGATTGCTGATTCGTTTGATAATGGGATGGAGTTTTTTAGTACGTTTGGTGGGAATAATGTGTCGTGTGCGATTGGGTTGGCGGTGCTTGAGGTTGTGCAGGAAGAGCGGTTGCAACAGCACGCGCTTCGGGTTGGTGAACGGTTACTTGAAGGTTTGCGTGAGTTGCCTCACGCGCTGATTGGTGATGTCCGTGGTTCTGGCTTGTATCTGGGAGTCGAGCTCGTGCGTGATGGCGAGCCAGCTACGGATGACGCCGCTCGGATCGTGAATCAAATGCGCGAGCATGGGATTCTGATCGGCACAGATGGCCCACATCACAACGTCCTCAAGATCCGCCCCCCCATGCCCTTCTCAGCCACCGACGCAGATGAACTCCTTTCCGCTCTTAGGAACGAACTGTAGGGGGGCGGCCCTCCGTGGCCGCCCGGCGTGGAACTCGATCTCTAGGCACCACAACATACCGACGGATCTCTTAACGTGAGGCTCGATTTCGCGCAACCCGCCGGTGGCAAAGAACGGAATTCCACGTCGGGCGGCCACGGAGGGCCGCCCCTACAGTTCGTTCCGAGATTTTAATATTGCTTACCGGTTCACGAAGCGGAATCGGCGGAAACGCTCGACGAGTCGATGCTTGTTCTCAGCGAGATCGCGGTTGAGGATGAACGACAGGGAACTCCCTCGAGCTGTCCAGCCACCATGCGAATATGCAATCGGCAGATCGATAGAGGTGCTGTCGTCTTTGGTCCAGGCGTTACCCGACACCTGCTCGCATCTGAGCAGATAATGTTCGATGCCCGTGAAAACGCTGCGCCAGTAACCACCGTAAAGAGTCTTATAAACAATTCCATCGACCTCTACATAAACTCTGTTTCCGCTGAGAATCTTGTAATTGATGCGGCCAAGCAAATCGAGCAGACGACATTGCTCGCGTGCGGTGGGATCCGTGACCGGTGAATGAAAACTCAGAAGATCATCGGGCGTTGCGTCGTCTTCACGCCACGCTTCGGGTTGGTATGGTGTTACTTGCGGTCGACGATTTTCGTTGTTCATCCGGCGCTCCGGAACTCGTACCCATTTCGGGGTTAGGGTGGGGACTAGTTTATGCCCGAAACCGGTAGAAAGCCAGTGTTTTTACGACCGATCAGGTGGGTGTACGAAAAGTTGGAAATGATCCACAGATTGCACAGATTAACTAATAATCTGCGCAATCTGTGGAAGGGGTCAGTGGTTTACGGATACTGCGAAGCAATGAGTGAGATTCGGTAATTCAAATCATTCCTACGCGTGAAGGTGGCTCCTCCGTTGGTCGACAAGAACGAGCGACCAAGGATCGGCGCCTGAGTGCTGAGACCAAGCAGCGGCGGCTGATTGCTGACGCCCGCGAATGGGGCCGGTGGAATCTGAAGAACCAGGAACAGGTTCTGAATCGATCCATCGGCGATCCCCAGGCGAATAACTTCACTGAGATCCTGCGGGTTCTTGAAGTAGTAAGGCGAAAAGTCAGTGTCCTGACCTAAGAACATTACTGACCGATCAAGCGGATTGACGAGATCGATAGTTGCTGTCGTGTCAGGATTGATGACGCCTTTGGCTAACCATGCATTCGCAAATATCACCGGGACTGATGCATCAAGCGGAACGGTGTCGAAGAGTCCGGCCTGAATGAGCGTTGGGTTTCCACCGTTGAGCGCACTGATCTGCGAAGCAGGGAACTGCATCGCGTAGATAAATCCGCCCGCCGGAGCATTGATGAACCCGATGTTAGTCCGAGCGCCGAAGCCACTGATACTGAACACGTTGTTCGTGGTGATGTTGGTGCCCCCGTTTACCTGTCCGGCATTGACGTGGACGTTTTTCGCATCACCCGGATCACGTTCAATAGCACCTTCACTCTGGTTGTTCCAAAACTCTTCTATGAAATTCTGTTGTCCGAAGAAGGTTCCGATCTGACAGGTGAAGCTGATGTTTGCAGCGGCTGCCGGACTGCCATCTGTTGCTTCCACGCCGACGCTATAGTTTCCTTTCGGCACAGGTATCACGTAGTTGCCGTTGGGAATTGCGTCGGCCACACTTGGCACAAAGAACAAACCGCCATTCACGGGGTTGAATGAAAGATTTGTGGTGCCGCTGAAAGCGCTCGCGGTAACGGAGTTCGTCGCCCGGTCGATGGCGTACAGTTGTCCGCCCGCGATCGGTTGATTCAACACGCCGTGTCGTAACTCGCCCGTAATCAACCCATACTGGCTGTTAAACGAAACGTCGCCCGCTTGCAGCGCTCCTGGTCCGGATGCAGCCGATCCCTCCGGATAGTAGTAGGAAGCGAACGCGATGTCGTCGGCACTGAGTTGCGCCTGAGCGCGTTCTGAGTCCGGATCACCAGTGTCGATAAAGGGAAACATCGTTGAGCCATCGCCATCACTTGCACTGTTCTGATTGTTGAGTACGTGTGAGAGACCAAGTGAATGTCCAAACTCGTGCGTGGCAGTGCAGTTCAGATCGACTGAACGAGTATTCGTATCGATGTTTGCGTCACCGACGGTAAAGCGAAAGCCGTTGCTGACTTTGGTGTTGAATTGCACGTCGTTATCGAGAATGGTTCCTGCTTTGTAAAAGCCTGCGGGAAACTCATTGTCGCCGTCGTTGTCGACGTCTTGCATCGTGGTAATAGCACTCGAGACGTCTGAGTCACCATCGCCGTCAATGTCATCTCCATTCACCAGTGTCGTATCTGAAATCAGATTGGTGGAGGGAGAAGAAGCGATAGCGGCAAAACCGGCCGCGGTACGGAAAGAGAGTTCATTGATCATGTTGAACCCGACCAACCCAGGGTTGTTAGTTGTTCCCACAATCTGCGAATTCATGTAGGAAGTCGGGATGTTGTTCCACGCATCGAACGATGCCTGCAGTCCTGCGGTGGCCTGGGCCACGGTCAGGACCGGCGTGAAAGGCGGCAGGGGGTTGGGGACTGGGTCGAGCGTATTGTTTATTTTGTATGGAACCGGGATGCTGCGTGCGTCCCAGCGAATTCCAATCACTCGGGCCAGAATGTGACCAGGGATCGGCGAAGGAGTTCCGGCCGTGATGTCAATCGTTTCGAGCGCGCCGCCCGCACGTGTAGTGGCAACGCTCATCAAAATCATGCACGTAGTCAGTAAAACTGAAGTGAGCTTTCTCATAATTCCTCCTAGGAAACTTTTCTCCATGATCGGCCGCAGCCGACGTTTACGAATCAGGGCGTTGAAAGGTGAGTCGTGGGTTACTGATTTTTCAGATAACCTCGGACTTCATTCTTCAACGTGTCGAGCGGAACCGTGCTGTTTTGGCCACGACGGACTCCGTTATTGCTCTTCAGCGAGGTCTGTCGCAGATCGCGAGAGACCACTTGCTGCCCATCTTCATCGGTAACGATGGAGAACTTTCCTTGAGAGAAGCCGGCAACAGTATAGCTACCAGGAACTTCACCAGAGGCCGTTAAAAACAAGAAAACGTTTTCACCCGGTGTCATTTTGGGGGCGCCCGGATAGGTCATGGCGACGGGGATTTTGCGATTGGCATCCACGCCTCCCGGTAGCGCAACGGTGATTGAATTTTCGGTGCCCTTAAGATTTTCACTTACCGAAACGGTGGCAAGCGTTACTAGAGTGCGATCAACCCAAACGGTTTTGGTTTCTACGCAATTGCCGATTGCGATGACGTCCGACTGGCTGACCATGTCCTGTACAGACATCGCAACTGCGAGACTGGTGTCGGCGACGGGGAGAGTGTCTTGCGGCGGGGCATTGACTGCAGTAGCCCAGCGCGACGAAACCAGCAGGGCGATCACAATTAGTAAGCAGCTTACCAGGGTAATCTTTTTCATGCTTGAAATCCTTTCGTTGCTTTCCTTTTCGTTTGAAGAACAGTCCTGTAGAGAGAGCTTTGGAGTGGAGATCACGGGATCCCAAAATTTTCCGCACGTGTTAGCTGTTGAGGCACGACGAGCACGCAGAAGGTAGTGTGCTACACACAGCCGGGCCCTGCTCTCAAGGAGTGCGGGCACATTATTCTGCTGCTAGGATAAAGTCAAGGCGAATGGAGCAGTTTTTCGTGATTCCTGGGAAAAACAAACTACCACGTCTCGTATTTGCGGCGAGCATGCTGCTGTTCTGGCTGACGGGATGCGAGCGGAAAGATGCGATCGATGGGGGTTCGAGTAAGGAGATGACGACAGGTCCAATTGTCTATGTAGCGCTCGGAGATTCAACGGGTTCGGGTGTTGGTGCGAAGAATGGTGGGTATGTATTACGACTCTTCAATCGGCTCGTGCAACGGCGACCGGGTTCGAAGTTGACGAACCTTTGTGTCAGTGGTGCGACAACTGACGACCTCGTGCGTGATCAGTTGGACCGTGGCACTGCGATGAATCCGGATCTGGTGACGGTCGGCATCGGTATCAACGACATCGGACACGGTTTGCCGATCGACCGCTTCGCCAGGAATTACGAAAAGATTCTGACTACGCTGCGCGAGAAGACTCACGCGAAGATCGTAGTGACGAACATTCCCGATATATCAAGTGCGCCGCGTATTCCCACGCAGATGCGATTTGGGTATCAGCAGCAGATCATCAAATTCAATCAGCGTTTGGAAGAGATTGCGAAAGGACAAGGCGTGACGATCTTCGATATGTACACAATCTCGAAGGACGAACTTCCGTTACACCCGGAGTATTTCTCGAGCGATGGTTTTCACCCGTCCGACCGCGGGTATGAGCTGTGGGCCGAGCAGATGTGGCCCACACTGGCGAAAGTCATCGATGTTTCGCCGTAACTTGGATACAGTCAGAACCACCTCGCGGTAGCGGGTGGGTGCGAAGCCAGAAATCCGACAATCATCTTGAAATGGCTTCGCACCCACCCGCTACCGCGAGGTGGTTCTGACTGTATCCAAGTTGAGGTGATTTTCTCCAGAGACTGGGTCGAAGAAGTGGATTTTGTCTTTCGCCATTGTTATCCAGACTTGACTCTCCTCTTCAGCACGAAAGTCAGCCGGCGCGCGAGCAATCAACCTGTTAGTACCGACCGTAAGAAAAACGAAAGTCTCATTTCCCATTTGCTCGGTGACGTAAACCTTCGCGGGGATTGCGCCGTCCTGTGGCTGTGATAGCACCTGAATGTGTTCCGGTCGAATGCCTATTGTTAACGGTGATCCCTCAATGAAGTTCATGCTCGGACTGCCGACAAACTCCGCAACAAATCGATTCGCGGGTTGGTTGTAAATATTCATCGGCGCATCGAATTGTTGTAGCCGCCCTTTCTTCATCACCGCTACACGAGACGCGAGTGTCATTGCTTCGGCCTGATCGTGTGTGACGTAGATTGTCGTCGTTCCGAGTTGATGCTGAAGACGTTTCAACTCACCACGCATCTGCACGCGCAGACGCGCGTCGAGATTTGAAAGCGGCTCGTCCATCAGATACGCACGCGGCTCACGCACGATTGCACGTGCGAGCGCCACACGCTGACGTTCGCCGCCGGAGAGTTGTCGTGGTTTGCGATCGAGCAATGATTCGATCTCGAGCATTGCGGCAACGCGCTTCACACGTGCAGTGCTTTCAGTTTTATCGAGCTTGCGGACACGCAGCGGGTAGCCGATGTTTTCGGCAATCGTCATGTGCGGATAGAGCGCGTAACTCTGAAACACCATCGCCAGATCGCGATGCTGAGTGGGTATATCGTTGACACGTTCGCCGTTGATCAGAATGTCACCTGAGGTGACGGACTCTAACCCGGCAAGCATCCGCAATGTCGTGGTCTTACCGCAACCGGATGGGCCGAGCAGCACGATGAACTCGCCGTCGTCAATCTTCAACGACAGATCGTCGACAACGCACGTGTCGCCGAATGTCTTGCTCACATTCTTGAACTCGACTCCCATCTAACCTTTCACGGCTCCCATCGACAAACCCCTCACGAGGTATTTCTGGACCGCGAGTGCAAACACAAGAATCGGGATGATCGCCACCGAAGCCGCGGCACTCATCACGCCCCACTTGATCTCGTACTGAGTCACGCGGCCCGCAATTCCAACCGGCAACGTCATCGCCGCGTCAGTTTGCGTCAACACGAGCGCAAACAGGAATTCATTCCACGAAACAATCAAACAGAACACTGCTGTGGCAGCAAGGCCCGGCGCTACCAACGGCAACACCACGCGCGTGAGTGCGCCGAGGCGAGAGTCGCCATCGACGAGGGCCGCTTCTTCGAGATCGCGCGGCAGATCGGCGAAGAAGCCACGCATCATCCAAACTACAAACGGCAGATTGAAACCGGTGTAGACAATGATCAGCGATACACGCGTGTTGAGCAGCCGCAGATCACGCATCATGAGAAAGAGCGGAACGGCAGTGACGATTGCGGGAAACATGCGCGTTGAAAGAATCCACAAAGAGAGCCGGCGATTGAGGCGCCACGGCAGTTCGAAACGTGCGAGTGCGTAAGCAGCGAGTGTGCCGATGATGAGGGCACACACTGTTGAAGTCACTGCGACGATCGCGCTGTTAAGAAGGTAAGCTCCGAACCCTCGCGCGACGAATGCGTCGAAGTAGTGTTCAAGTGTGGGACTGAAAACAAACCACGGTGGTGGACTGGCAAACTGCTCGACTTCAGTCTTCAAAGAGATCGTCAGCATCCAGTAAACAGGCGCGAGTGAGAACAAGAGCGCAGCCGTCAACAGAACATAGCGAATGCTTTGTGCTATTTTGCGGCTCAATCTAGATCGTCTCTTTCGCTTGCAGAAACTTGATGTAAATAGCGCTAATGACGTTTGTCAGCGCGAGCAAAACAAACGACATCGCCGCCGCATAACCAAAATCAAAAAACCGAAACGCCGTGCGATAAATGTAGAGACTGATCGTCTCGGTCGCGAATCCTGGTCCACCTTCTGTCAGAATAAATATCTGATCAAACACGCGCAGCAAATCCATCGTGCGCAGCAACAGAACGATCAGGATCGATGGTTTCAGCAACGGCAACGTCACGTACCGGAACGTTTGCCAGCTACTCGAGCCGTCAATCAGAGCCGCTTCATACGGTTCCTGTGGGATGGCCTGCAGTCCTGCCAGCAGCACGAGAAAGACAAACGGCGTCCACTGCCAAACGTCCACCGCGATCACGGAAAGCATCGCGAGCTTCGGCGACGCAGTCCACGTTAAGCTCTCGGTGTTGATGCCGAATTGTTTGAGTGTTCCGTTGATCGCGCCGAAGTTTGGATTCAACATGAGTCGCCAAACAACTCCGACGACAACCGGTGGCAGCATCATCGGGATCAGCAAGCTCGCACGAAACACTCCACGACCACGAATCTGGTTGTTCAGCAACAGTGCCAGACCGAGTCCGAGAAGAAACTCGCATGTCAACGCAGCGATGGCGTAGATGAACGTATGGACCAGTGCAGTAAGAAAGAACTTATCAGACAAGAGACGCGCGAAGTTTCCGAGTCCCCAGGTTACGCTCCCCGCAGTCTCCTGTTGCAGACTGATCGTGATCGAATAGATGAGCGGATAAATTGAAAGTGCGAGGAGCACCGCAAGCGCCGGCGCGAGAAAGAGTGCGGGCAATAGCAGCTCGCGCTTATTGGGAGCGCTCAAGAATCTTCTCGATTTCTGCATTCGCCTGATTCATGGCTTCCGCGGCCGTCAGATCGCCGCTGTTGGCCTTCGAAAGAAAGATCCCGAAAGCGTTTTCAATTTCGTTCCAGTAAGGAGTGCGTGGGCGCGGTCTCGAACTTTCGAGCGAACGCAGTTGAGCTGGATACGCGGGGTACTTTGCAACCAACTCCGGATCCTGAAAGAGCGATTTGCGCGTTGGTGGATTGCCACGCTGGGCCGAGCGTTTCATCTGTTCGGCACTCGTGGCCCAAAGCAGGAAATCGATTGCCGGATCAGCGTTATGGGAATCACGCGGAATCGCGATGAGCCAGTTACCAATCTCAGCCTGGCCGGGTTTCTCCGCACCCGGCAACGTTGTGAACTCCATCTTTCCGATCACCTTCGACTTCGTCTCATCGCTGAACGAACTGATCCACGCAGGCCAGTTGATCGACATCGCCGCCGTTCCCTGCAACAGGTGTGCACCAACGTCGTCGGCATTGAAACTCGCATAACCCGGCGGTGAGTATTTACCCAACTCGATCATGAACTGCAGTGCCGCGATCCCTTGCGGGCTGTTAACGGTGGGCTTGCCATTCGCGTCGAACATCTCACCGCCGAAAGCCCAGAAGATCGGCATGAAGTCGGCAACGGCAGCGTTACCCTGCGCGGCGCGTTCGACGTAGCCATAGACTTGTCCGCCATTCGCGCCTGTTGTTTCTTTCTCCTGGATTGTTTTGGCGGCCGCCAGCACGTCGTCCCAGGTCGCAGGTGGTTTCATCAAATATTTCTCAAAAAGATCTTTACGGTAGAAAAATAATTGGGAGTTACCGACGTAAGGAAGAGCATAGAGCGAGCCGCTCTGATACGGGTGGCGGCAAAGGGCCAGCGACGTCTGGATAAAATCGCCATCTGGGCCGGATTTGCCGCGTTTTTGTAGTAACGGCGTGAGGTCCGTCAGTAACTGTTCATGGGCGAAACGCGGGAACCACGGATCGTCGAGCATGATCAGGTCGTAGGCTGCGGTCTGTGCTTTGAGATCTATTAATTCTTTCTCAAAAAGATTTGAATAAGGAAACTCTGCGATGTCGATGTGCGTGCCGGTTTGCTTTTCGTAGTCGGCAGCGGCCTGCTTGAGCGCTTCACCTTCAACTCCGGAAACTACTGCGAGAGTGATTTGTTTTCGTTGAGTGTTCCCCGTGCAACTTGTGAATACGACTACTAAAACGAGCAATAAAGTTAATTTCATATTATAGGCCACAGATTAACACTGATGACGTGGATCAGAACTGATAATATCCGTCTATGCGACAAATTGTAACAACCGCAAACGGCGACATCGATGTTCTCAAGGTCCAGGAGAAACCCGACCCAACGCCAGGCAACGATGAGGTTGTAATCAAGGTGCGTGCCGCGGGGTTAAATTTCGCGGACATCCTCGCGCGCCAGGGCCTCTATCCGGATGGACCACCGAAGCCGTGTGTGATGGGATACGAGGTTAGCGGTGTCGTTGAAAGTGCCGGCAAGGATGTGAATAGTTCTTTTGTCGGCAAGTCTGTGGTGGCGATGACGCGTTTCGGGGGACAGTCGGACCTGGTGGTAGTGAAAGCCGCGCAAATTTTTGAAAAGCCTGAGAAGCTGACGTTTGAACAAGCCGCAGCAATTCCGGTGAACTACCTGACGGCCTACGCGCTACTCGTCGTGATGGGTTCATTGCACGCGGGTGAGTCGGTGTTGATTCACAACGCAGGCGGTGGCGTCGGGCTCGCAGCACTCGACATCGCGAAGAAGGTCGGCACAGTCAGTTACGGAACGGCAAGCGCGAGTAAACACCAGTTTCTAAAAGAGCGCGGTTTGGACCACCCGATCGACTATCGCAAGCAGGACTGGCAACCGGAGTTGCAGAAACTCACTAACGGTCGCGGAGTGGATCTGATTATCGATCCGATTGGTGGCGGTCATTGGAAGAAGAGTTATGCGTCTTTGCGTCACACCGGACGCTTAGGGATGTTTGGTGTGTCGACAGCTTCGGCCAACGGACTCTCCGGCAAGCTGAAAATGCTTAAGTCCGTGATTCAGATGCCGTGGTTTCATCCCCTCGCATTGTTGAATAAGAATCGGGGTGTCTTTGGTTTGAACCTGGGCCACATGTGGCACGAACCTGAGAAGGTTGCAGTGTGGATGCGCGACATTCTGCGTGGTATCGAGGAGGAATGGATTCAACCGCACGTCGATCAGGTCTTCTCATTTGATGACGCAGGCAAAGCACACCGGCGACTCGAAGAGCGAAAGAATATCGGTAAAGTAATACTGGTGCCCTAGGTCTCACATCTGTGCAAATCTCTTAATAAGATCCGTCTAATCCGTGGCCCGCTTGGCGAGAAAGAACGAGATCACCGTCGAATAAATCAGTCCGAAGACCAGCGCGAGGAGAAACAACCCCACGAATGCTTGTGCGATTTGTGCACGCGACACGTTCCCCGTTCCTGCGCCAGGTTCCACCGCCATAAATTTCGTCCCGATCACTGCGAGCACTATCACAAAGAACAGCGAGAGTGCGAGCCCGTAAACGGCGGAGATCCCGACTCCAGTCTTTACTCCTTCTTTAAATGTCGGCCGGTCACCTTTCTCTCGCTCAACGGCTTTGATGCCGAGGTAGATCAGTGCGAACTCGAGCACGTTGAAGATAATCGGAGTGCCAAGCTGGTGAACCATCGAAGCGGGATTGCGGACTAAGTAGTGCGCAATGAGCACCCATGCCATCGCCAGGACGGCGATCAGCAATCCATACTTAAGTGAAGTTTTCATAATCTGTGTAATCTGTGGATAAAGATCTCTATTCCCACGCGGGTTTGTCGTCCCAATAAGGCGCCCACGCAAGCGTAACGAGCTTGACTGCGATATTTGCTTTCGTCGGTTTCAGACTGACCTTCTCGAGTTGTTCTGTTTGCGGATCGAAAGAACGTTCCAGATCGGACGTTTCCGATTGAAACTCCGCTTCGAGGTCTGCGAGCTTCTGCGAGATCACTGCCACATTGTCCTCAGCGCGATCGACGTCCTGTGATTCTTTCATCGATCGACCCACGCCACGCACTGCAGTCGTTGCTCTGCCGAGTGTCGTGAGACTCGCTCGCTTACGACCCAGGAAAGACGAAAGCAACGTGGCGCCAAACGAGATCGCGGTCTGCACTTTCTGACCCTTCGCTTGCTCCGCCTCGCGTGCGACAGCCTGTTCAGCACGACGCTTTCGCTCTTCCAGTTGTTCGAGCTTCGGCGCGTACTTCTTTCGCAGCTTTTCAACTGCGTCGTCGCGTTGCTCACGTCCGAGCTGCTGCAGACGCACGCGAAAGTCGCGTTCACTCTCACCCGGATTCGAGACGATGTCGAGCGTCGGACTCTCGAGCAACTCCAAGCGCTGGTTGCGATAAAGCCAACTTGCGAGATCCTTACGCCAGCTCGCATAGCTCTTCGCCTTTGTCGCATCAGCCGGTGCATCAACGAATTGGGCATCTGCTTGCGCTTGCGATTCGAGATCTTCGATCGGTAGATCGAGCGTCTGCGCGGTGCTCCAGTCGAGACCTACTGGACCGTCGTTGAATGGACATAGCAACGTGACCTGCTGAGTCATGTCGACTGCTTTTGAATCGCTGTAGCGAACCTCGGCGGCGCCGAGGAGAGTTGGGCGATAAGTCAGAGTCGCATTTGCATCACCGGATCCACGGACGGGAATGTAGTATTGCGTGATGTCAGGCGGCAGAAGCGAACGCTCATTCTTTGCCGGTGCACTCGCAACTGGCGCAGGAGCAGCCACAGGAGCAGCAGTCGCAGCGGGCGCGGCTGCAGTTTGTTTCAAAGGATCCATCAGTTGCTTGATCTGCGCGCGTGTCAGTGGACCACGCAGATACGACAGCGCCCAACGTGTTTCGAACAGTTCAGGTGCATCGTCGTGCACGTTGTTTAGCAAAAAGATGCGCTTGTCGAGACCCGCGAGCAGTTGTTCCATCGCCTGCTTATCAAACTTCTGGCCAGTGCCTGCCGCGATACCTTCGAGACCTTCAAGCACTCGCGCCTTGTCGCGCTCGGTTTGCAAGCGACCGATAAACCACGTGCCTGTGTTCGCGAGTCCCTTGTAATCGAGATCGACCGGATTCTGTGTTGCCAAAACTACGCCGAGACCAAACGCGCGTCCCTGTTTCAACAAGGTCAGGAGCGGCAGCTTAGACGGCGGATTCGCGACGGGCGGGAAGTAACCAAAGATCTCGTCCATGTAGAGAATCGCGCGCAGGCTCGTCGTGCCCGACTGTGTTCTCATCCAACCGAGCACCTGATTCAGCAGGAGCGACACAAAGAACATGCGTTCAGCGTCGCCGAGATGCGCGATTGAAAAGATTGAGAGACGCGGTTTGCCGCTTTCCGTGTGAAGGAACTTCGGAATATCGAGCGCTTCGCCTTCCATCCAGCTCGCAAAACTCGGCGACGCGAGAAGATTGTTGAGCGCCATCGCGAGTTGAAAACGATCCGCTGCAGGAAAGAACGAATCAAGATCCATCACGCCGATCTTTGTTATCGAAGGCGACTGAACTTTTTGAATCAGACCAGCGATGTCGAGATCTTTTCCGTTTGACCATTCCTGGTTGAGGATGTTTGAGATCAGGATGTGTTCGCGACTGCGGACGGGATCGCCTTCGATGCCGACGAGTGCGAGCAGACTCGTGACGGTCGTGCTGATTCGTTCGGCGAGTGATTCGTTGTCCTGCCTGATTGCTTCGGGCGGCGCTGCGAATGATTTGAGAATGGAGACGGGCAAACCGGCGTTGCTGCCGGGTGTGTAGATACGGAAGTCTGACGATTCCTGCAGACGTTTGATGCGATCGCCGTCTTCACCCCACTTTGCGAGACCTTCCTTCCAGAGTGTCGCCTGCTGTGTTGGATCGACACCTTCTTCGACCCACGGCGCAAAATCCTGCGGCGCGAGATTTGGGAATTGCAGTAGGAGATTACAGAGATCGCCTTTGGGATCGATGATGATGGCGGGAATGCTGTCGATCGCGGCTTCTTCGAGCAGCGAAATGCAGAGCCCGGTTTTGCCACTGCCGGTCATGCCGACGCAGACCGCGTGCGTGACGAGATCTTTCGAGTCGTAGAGAAGTAGATCGCCGTTTGATTTATTTTTGCCGAGATAGAAGACGCCTAGCTTTTCGAATTCTTGCATCGTTGTTCACCCTTAAATAGTTGTGGACAGGATTAACCCGATTTTCAAGATTTACAAGCTTGAATCTTGGTCATTTTGCAAATCTTGTTAATCCTGTCCCCCTTTCGACACGGCAAAGAGTCGCCACTCGCCGCAACCAGACAGCATGTGAACGCCACGCTCCTCGAAACGAATGCCCGAACCGGCTACGAGATCTTTCACCGTACTCGACACGAGTATTTCACCTGCTTCCGCTTCATTGGAAACGCACACACACATCTGAGCTGCCGCGCCGGACACGTGGCCATCGACGACCTCACACTCGCCCGTATGCAGACCGGTGCACGTTTGCACGCTCAACCGCGACACGTACTCTGTGATCGCCGAAGCGCAACGAATCGCGCGCGCCGGGCCGTCGAAGATCGCGAGCAGACGATTCTCGATAAGGTCGATCTCGCGGCCACGGAACCACTCAATCTCTTTCGTAATGTGCGCATGCAGGCGACGCCACCATTCGGCCCAACGCTCTGGTCCAAGTCGATCGACAAGATCCTTTATACCCACGAGTCGCGCAACCATCACAGTTGCGAGCACGGTGTCGGGCTCGATGTGGTGTCGCACACCGGTCAGGAATTCTTCAACCTCATCGAGAATCGTGTCCTGGTCGCCAACAAACGGGAGATGGTCGTTGCCAGGTAACTCCACAAACTTCGCGCCCGGAATTCGATCCGCAACGAAACGTCCTTCTTCGACTTTCAAACACTGATCTTCCGTGCGATGAATGACGAGCGATGGCACGCGTATCGACGGCAACACGTTGCGCACGTCGATCTCGGCGTTCATTTGCGTCAGCGCAACTGCGGCGCCGGGACTCGCACCCATGCGCAGGTAAGTGGCCCACCAGTCGCGGAACTCCGGATCGTCGGCGACACTGGGCGCGCGTTCGTCAATCCCGACTGGTCCACCCCACTGCTTCCGCATCACTTCGAAAAAATGTTCGCGCTGTTCTGCTGTCGGACCCCACGGATACTCCTCGTCGCGAATTCTTTTTGCGTACGTGCCGATCATCACGAGCGCGAGCGTTTTCTCCGGATACGTGGCAGCGAAGAGACTGCACATTGGACCACCTTCGGAAACACCGCACAACGCTGCGCGTTCCGAACCAACCGCGTCCATGACGGCGCGCACGTCGTCCATGCGCTGTTCGAGTGTTGGTAGTTGATTGATGGGAACTCGATCGGAAAGACCGGTGCCGCGTTTGTCGAAAAGAATCAGACGCGAGAACGATGCGAGGCGCAGGAGGAAGCGGGCGAAACTCGGCTCGCGCCAGAAGTATTCCATGTGCGACACCCAGCCCATGACGAAGACCAGATCGAGCGGCGCGTCGCCGATGACCTGGTACGCGATGTTCACGTCGCCGCTACGCGCGTACATCGTTTCGGGTGGGCGGTGAATATCGTGTTCGAGTTTGTGGATGACTGGCGACGCAGGAACGTCAATCACCCCATCATCGTCGCGTTCGACGACGATGCGCGCCCGCGTTCGTTCGCGCACGATCACGCTTTCGTCTTCACCTCCTGTTGTTCTAACGTCGCCGACGAAACGATAACCGCGCTTCGGAACGGTCTGGATGTAGTGGTCGCCTTCCTTACCTTCGCCGAGTGCTTTTCGCAGGATGGAGATGTTTTGGGCGAGGTTGTTTTCCTCGACAAAACTGTCGGGCCACACCTTTTCCATCAGCTCCTTCTTGGTCAAAACATGACTAGAGTTCTCGAGCAGCACGAGGAGCGTGTCGAACACTTTGGGCGTCAACGCCACCTCACGGTTCTCTTTAAAGAGGAGCCGCTCAGTCGCATCAACACGAAACCCGTCAAATAAATAGAAGCGTTGAGTCATTTAAAAACTCGGAACGAACTGTAGGGGCGGCCCTCCGTGGCCGCCCGACGTGGAATTCTGTTCTGGCGGCCGGGCGTGTCTGACGAGATCGAGTTCGACGTCGGGCGGCCACGGAGGGCCGCCCCTACAGTACGTTCCGCAGCGCCCGTTCTTCAAAACTCTTTCAAAACAATCTCAGAGCGAAATCAGGATTCTCTAAATACGAAACCCCGCCCTGCCCCGTATCTTCCCCACTCACACAGCACCCGACGAACGACCCAGATTATTTAGGAGGATTTGCAATGAATACAAGTGAAAAGCATGCCGTGGTGCTTGGTGGAAGTCTTGCCGGTCTGTTGGCAGCACGCGTTTTGGCGGACCATTTCGAACACGTAACTCTGATCGAACGCGACATCTACACCGATAACTGCGAAACACGCCGCGGCATTCCGCAAGCGAATCACGTCCATGGTTTGCTCGTCCGTGGACGGCAGATCATCGAAGAACTTTTCCCCGGTGTGCAGGATGAAATGATCGCAGCCGGCGCGCTGGTTGTCGACATGGCGAACGAAATCGCGTGGTTCACGCGTGCCGGTTGGGGCGTCAGATTCCCATCCGAATTCAAAGTGCTGGCGTTTACGCGGCCGCTGCTCGATCTGCACGTGCGGCGTCGACTCAGCCAGAACCCGCGCATCGAGATCCTCGACAACACTGAAGTGCTTCGTGTGATTCCGGGCGCCTCGGAAAACCAAGTCGCAGGTGTTCTCATTTGCCGGCGCAGTTCAGAGAGCGATCGCCGAGTTGCACATGAGTTGGGTGCGGATCTGGTTATTGACGCAACCGGTCGAGCATCACGCGCGCCACGCTGGCTCAGTGAACTCGGTTACAAAGCTCCGGAAGAGACCATCATCGACGCGCACCTCGGTTACGCCAGCAGGTTGTATCGCATTCCGGAAACGTTCAATGGCGACTGGAAATGTGCGTACGTGCAGTCGGCGCCTCCTGAGCGAAAGCGCGGGGCGATTCTCTTCTCAGTTGAAGGCAATCGCTGGCTGGTGACGTTGACGGGTGGTGGTGGCGATCATCCGCCCAATGACGAAGCCGGCTTTCTTGAGTTCGCGCGCAGCCTTCCTGTCTCGACAATCTACGACGCGATCCGCGCGGCCGAGCCGATCACACCAATAAAGACACACCGCGCTACACAAAATCGAGTCCGCCGTTACGACCGCGCAGAGTTACCGCACAACTTCCTCCTACTCGGCGATGCGGTCTGCGCCTTCAATCCAGTTTACGGACAAGGCATGACCGTCGCGTCACTAGGCGCCGTGACGTTGCATAAGAATTTAGTCGAACAACGTAAGCGTGGAAATTTGGTTGGTCTCTCGCGTCGATTTCAGAAGCAACTCGCAAAAGTAAACGAGGCGCCGTGGATGCTGGCGACTGGTGAAGACTATCGCTATCGCGAGACTGAAGGTGGAGCGCCGACTGCGATGAACCGGTTCATGCATCGGTACATGGACGAGGTGATCGATCTTTCGACGCACGCAGTGTCTGTGCGTCGTGTGTTGATGCGAGCCTTCAACATCCTCGTGCCGCCAAGCGCGCTTTTTCATCCGCGCGTTCTGTTTCGCGTGCTGGTCCACGGATTGTACGGATCCGTGAAAATCGATTTCCACAGATCCGTGCAATCTGTGGCCCACTCCAAGACAGCGCACTGGAGACAACATGAAAACACGAACTGAGATCACCGTCGAGACAGAGCGTTTGGTAATTGTCAGCCGTCACCGGCGAGGTGCCTGGTGTTCGCCATGCGCGCGCCAGGTTGAGATGTTGACTGTTGACGACGCCGCGATTTTATTCCACGTCGCCTCCCGCACAGTTTTTTATTGGGCCGAGTCCGGAGTGGTGCACTCGAGTGAGACGCCCGAAGGATTACTGCTCATCTGCCCCCATTCACCCAATCTCATCTCTTGAAAGGAGACCGCCCATGAAGCCCAGGAATATCGCCCAGAAAATCAAAATCATCCCCCTTCTTCTGCTGCTTTGGGCCTTGCCCATGTCCACGCTGCCACGCGTCACAGCAAAATCACGCTCGACAGCACCAGCAACCAAACCAACATCAACTCCAAACGAAGCCCAGTTGAAAATGACCGCCAGTGAGAACTACGGCAAGCTGCCGCTCAGCTTTGAACGTAACCAGGGGCAGTCAGACGAAGCAGTAGAGTTTCTCTCCCGCGGCAAAGGCTACACGCTCTTTCTAACGCCGACACAAGCAGTGTTTTCGTTGCGTAACACTGACAAGAAAGCTTCCGTGTTGCGAATGAACCTTGTCGGCGCTGACGCAAACGCTCAACTCGAGGGCGAGCACGAGTTGCAAGGCAAAGTGAACTACCTGATCGGCAACGATCGAACAAAGTGGCGCACCGGTATTCCAACGTTTCGCAAAGTTCATTACGACGATGTTTGGCCCGGCGTCGACATGGTCTGGTACGGCACGCAGACAGAGTTGGAGTACGACTTTGTCGTGAAGCCTGGCAGTGAAGTTTCTCAATTGAGAGTTGCATTCGAAGGCGCAGAGAAGATGCGGCTTGACGATCAGGGCAACCTGATGATCACGAGTAATGGCGAAGAAGTGAAGCACTCGGCGCCGGTGATTTATCAGGAGCAGGATAAAGGTCGTGTTTCAGTTGCCGGTAAGTACGTTATCAAAGAAGCGAATGAAATCGGTTTCGAGGTCGGCAATTACGATCACAGCAAACCGCTGGTCATCGATCCGGTCCTTATTTATTCGAGTTACATCGGTGGCAGTTCAGTTGATCTAGGCTTCACTGTTGCGGCCAACGCCAATGGCGAAGCCTATGTTGCGGGTGAAACCTCTTCCGATGCCGCCACCTTTCCTCTTAAAAATGCTCTTCAAAGTACCCAAATTGCAACACTCGCATTCATCACCAAGATGAACGCGAATGGAAGTGACATTCTGTATTCAACTTTTCTCGGAGATGCCACGGGTTTTTGTACGCTTGATGTGTGTGGCACTGAAATCCGCGGAATCGCAGTGGGCAGCGACGGCAAGATCTCGATCACCGGCGCGACAGTTAATGACAACAACGAGAGCGATTTTCCAGTCACCGATAATGCACTTCAAAAGAACGGATTCTGCATCGGCGTTTGTGGTCTCGAGCCGGATCGACGTGTCGATGCGTTTGTGACCATGCTGAGTGCTGACGGTCAACAGCTTGTCTATTCAAGTTTCTTTGGTGGCTCAGCGAGCGCTTCCGGTTTCGGCGGCAGAGCATTTGACGCGGGCAACGCGATCGCTGTCGATAGCTCCAATCGCATTTACATCACGGGTCAAACTGCTTCCAACAATCTTCCGACTAAACACGCTTTTCAATGGTCACGACACTCAGAGTACCAGGGCACGGATGCATTTGTTGCCGTCTTCAATCCAAATGCTACGAGTGGTAATGCTTCATTGCTCTACTCAAGTTATTACGGTGGTGATGGCGATGAGATCGGCAAAGGCATCGCTGTCGACAACGATCGCAATGCGTACATCGTTGGAAGTACTGCCTCGACCGACCTGGAAACGAAGAGCGCAGCCAGCTCTCCTCTTCAGTCTACTTTCCAGGGCGGCGGCACAGACGGCTTCGTTGCGAAAGTTGATACTGAATCCGACGGCAACGCTTCACTCACTTACAGCACATACTTCGGCGGCAACATCAACGATCGTGTGGAGTCGGTTGCTGTCGATCCACTGCAACGCGCATACATCACGGGTGCCAGCAACTCTTCGGCGAGTTCGTTTCCATTGAGGAATGCCTTCGACTCTACTCAGCAGAACGGTGAAGCCTTTGTCGCAAAACTCAACGCCGACGGCACCGCTTTGTTCTATTGCAGTTTCCTCGGCGGAAACAACGGCAACACAACGAATGACGGTGAAGAAGGTCTCAGTATCACGATTGATTTCGGCGGTAACGTTTACGTGACTGGTCGGACGACTTCAGGAGCGACCTTTCCGCAACTTCTTCCGCTCACTCCCGATCTTTCTGGCACCGCATTTCTCACCAAGATCGAAGCGACGATCTCGAATAACACCGTCCCGAAGATTTTGTATTCGACGACATTTGGTGGACCGGGTGCGAGAGGCGAGGCAGTCGCACTCGATTCGCGCGGGAATGTTTATCTCGCGGGCTCAACTACCGGCGGGCTCACGACAACTGCCGGCGCCTTCGATACTACGTTCAATGGTGGCTCAAATGATGCTTTCGTTGCGAAGTTCAACTCGACTTTCAACGACACGATCGGCATCTTTCGTCCAATTACAAATCAGTTCCAACTACGTGACTCAAACACCAGTGGTCCTGCCGATCATGTCATCACGTTTGGACAAACTGGCGACGCACCCGTCGTTGGTGATTGGAATGGCTCGGGGATTGATAGTGTCGGCTTCTTCCGCCCTTCAACGGGTCAGTTCTTTTTGCAGGTCACGCGCAAGATTATCGTGGTTAACTTCGGACAAGCAGGCGAGATCCCGGTGGCCGGCGACTGGGACGGCAATGGAATCGACACGCCGGGCGTTTTCAATCCGGCCACTGGTCAGTGGCGATTGACGAACGGGATCAATGGTCAGAACGTCTCGAATAGCTTTCCGCCGGTAAACTTAACGTTTACGTTAGGACAGAACGGCGACTTTCCGATTGCCGGTGACTGGGACGGGAATGGCATCGACAGTGTTGGGTTCTTGCGCACCGGGAATTCCACTTTCAATCTGAGCAATGGATTCCAGGGCACGATCGACATCAAGCCGTTTATCTTTGGCGGTTCCGGTGTGATACCCGTCGCGGGTGATTGGAATGGAGATGGCGTCGAGACGATCGGAGTCTTCGATCCGAACACCGGAACGATGTCACTGAATAATACGAACTCGTCCGGCAACGGTGTTGGAGATATCCTGTTCAACTTTGGAGTGAACGGCGATATTCCGCTGGGCGGCGATTGGGACGGTAAGCCATCGCTTCCTTAGATCCGCGTAAATCGTTCCGGTGATCCGTCTAATCTGTGGCGACCCATACGGTCTTGATATTCACGAACTCGCGGATTCCAAACTCCGCGAGTTCGCGACCGTATCCGGAATGCTTCACGCCTCCAAACGGCAGACGCGGATCTGATGCAACCATGCCGTTGATGAACACAGATCCGGCTTCGAGCTCTTCGATGAACTTTGTTTGTTCTGCTGCGTCGTGGGTCCAGGCTGCGGAGCCGAGACCAAACGGCGTTGCATTCGCAACTTGAATTGCTTCGTCGATATTGGCCACGCGAAAGAGCATCGCGACTGGTCCGAAGATCTCTTCGCACGACACCGGCGCCTTGAGATCGATATCGACCAGCACCGTTGGTTCGAAGAAGTTTCCCCGCCCTTCGACTTTCTTTCCGCCGGTTAACACGCGTGCGCCAGTCGCGACAGCTTCCTTCACCTGCTCGTCGAGATCATCGACGATCTGCGGTGTCGCCAACGGGCCAATCTCAACCGATTCGTCCATCGGATCACCGATCTTCAGCGCGCGCATCTCGTCGACGAATCGTTTTTCGAACTCGTCATAGATTTCACCGGCGACGATGAAACGTTTGGCTGCAATGCACGATTGTCCATTATTAATAGTGCGCGCTTTCACGGCAGTCATAACTGCTTCGTCGAGGTTTGCCGAAGGCATGACGATGAAGGGATCGCTGCCGCCGAGTTCCAGAACAGTCTTCTTGATTTGTTTACCTGACGTTGCCGCAACGCTTCGACCGGCCGGTTCGCTGCCGGTCAAAGTTGCCGCGACGACGCGCGGATCTTTCAATATTCCCTCGACTGTGTCTGATCCAATCAGCAACGTTTGAAATGCGCCTTTCGGAAATCCTGCACTCGCGAAGATTTCTTCGATAGCGAGTGCACACTGTGGCACATTCGACGCGTGTTTCAGCAAGCCCACGTTCCCTGCCATCAATGCCGGAGCAGCGAAACGAAACACCTGCCAGAACGGAAAGTTCCACGGCATCACGGCGAGCACTGGTCCAAGCGGTTGAAAATGCACGTAACTCTTCTTCGCATTTGTCTCGACGATCTGATCCGCGAGATGATGCTCCGCGTTTTCCGCATAGTAACGACATACCCACGCGCATTTTTCAGCTTCAGCAATGGCAGCCTTTAACGGCTTCCCCATTTCGAGCGTCATGATCTTCCCGAACTCTTGCTTTCGTGTTTCGAGAATTTCTGCGGCGTGAATCATCATGCGTGCGCGTTCCGTGAATGGTGTTCGTGAATAAGTGCGAAATGTGTCTGCAGCGAGTTGAAGTGTTTGCTCGATCTGTTCGGCGGATAGTGCGTTGAAAGTTTTCAGAGTTTCGCCCGTTGCTGGATTAATTGAAGCTATTGCCATGATGAACTAATTTTCACGCAAAGGCGCTAAGGGTGCAAAGCCGCAAAGATTTTGTGACCTTTGCGCCTTTGCGACCCTTTGCGCCTTTGCGTGAAACAAAACATACTAGCCACATGGCCACGGAAAAGCCCCAGCTCGATAAATTCGGCGTCGCTGCCGCGTTGCAGGAAATCGCGCAGTTGATGAATCTCAAAGGTGGGCAGTATCGCTTCAAAGCCAAAGCCTACAACGCCGGCGCGCGCGTGGTTCAAGCCGTCGCCGATCTCGATCGACTCGTCCGCGAAGATCGTCTTACCACACTGCCACGCATCGGCGACGCGCTCGCATCACAGATCAAGCAGCTCTATCTCACCGGCGAATCGTCGGTGTTGAAGGAACTGCGGAAAGAGTTTCCAACCGGCGTTGTCGAGCTCTCATCCGTGCCTGGACTCAGCGTTCAGAAGATCAGATTTCTCCAGGAAGAGTTGGGAATAACTTCGATCGCGGAGCTGAAGGCTGCTGCCGAAGCGGGCAAGCTGCAGGAGCTGAAAGGGTTTGGACCGAAAACCGTCGAGCGTCTGTTGAAGGAAATCGCGACTCCGGTTCAGAAACCGAAGCGTCGTTTGCACCTGCATCACGCGTGGAGCACCGCGGATCAGGTGATTGATTATCTGAAAGCGATCGATGGTGTCATTGACGTGAGTGTGGCTGGCGCTCTGCGGCGTTGGGTTGAGACTGTTGATGTTGTCGACATCGTTGCCAGCACAGACGATCCAAAAGGCCTAATCGAAAAGTTTTTGCAGTCGCCGTTGATCCTTTCGAGCCAGATCGAAGATGAGAACACGTGTGTGGCGCAGTTTTCCGATGGCGCACAGGTTTGGCTGACTGCCGTACCGCCGGAAGATTTCGGAATCACTTTGTTTGTTAAGACCGGTTCACAGGCGCATCTTGAAAAAGTGAAGGAGTACGCGGAACGAAAGAAGATAAGTTTCGCACGGCTCCCGCGTACGGAAGATCAGCTCTACAAACGTCTCGGCATGGCTTATATTCCGCCTGAGTTGCGCGAAGACCAGGGCGAGATCGAAGCCGCACTCGCGAAAAAGATTCCTGAAGATCTCGTCACTGAAGCCGATATCAAAGGCATAGTCCATGCCCACACGACTTATTCTGATGGCATCCACACCCTCGATGCGATGGTGCGCGGTGCGGAAGAGATGGGTATGAAGTACATCACGATCACCGATCACTCGCCGACCGCGATTTATGCGAACGGGCTCAACCTCGACAGGTTGAGACGACAGTGGGACGAGATCGATGAACTTCAGGAACAGGTGTCGATCAAGATCCTGCGTGGCACCGAGTCAGACATCATTGCCAGCGGCAATCTAGACTATCCCGACGACGTGCTCGAGAAGTTTGATGTGATCGTCGCGAGCATTCATGCGCGATACAAGATGGACGCCGCGAAGATGACACAGCGAATCACGAGCGCCATGCGACAGCCGGTATTCAAGATCTGGGGACATGCACTCGGGCGGTTGCTGGAACGTCGTCCGCCGATCGAGTGCGACGTCGAGCACATTCTCGACGTGATCGCGGAGTCGAAAGCGGCGATCGAAATCAACGGCGATCCTTACCGCCTCGATCTCGAGCCGCGCTGGGTGCGCGAAGCACGCAAGCGAAAGATCAAGTTTGTGATTTCAACCGATGCGCATTCCGTCAAAGCGATGAACAATGTGAAGTATGGTGTCGCGATGGCGCGCCGTGGCTGGGTCACACGAAGAGAAGTCCTCAATACTCTCAACTCTACTGCATTTGCCAAGGCCGTCAGACCTGTTTAGTCCACAGATTACGCAGATTTCACAGAATTGAATCAGTGTAATCTGTGGATGGGTTTACGTTTTCGCATGTCGCAGGTCGGCGGCAGATTTGGATTTTTTGTTTCGTAGTGTTTGATTTCCTGATCAAACTTTTCTTTGGCTTTTTCGTGTATGTCGTCGCCGAAGAGTTTTGCGGTTCCCGTTTCCTTGTTTATCTGCGCCCGCAGCTGGCGGCCAGCGCTCAGAATTTTTTCACGCAGATCACGATCTAAGTCGATGATGTAGATCGCCGTCGTGCGGCGCTCTGGCACCATCGTGCTGAAGGGAATGCCCGCGCGCTCTAATTCATTCGTCAGCTTAACCAGATTTCTGCGGATACGCGGGCGCAATACGTAAAGATCCACTGAGCCTTTCACTTCCGGGTGAAAGTAGATGACGTACTTCTGTTCAGCGTCACGTCCCATTCGCGACAGGATGTAACGCAGCGACTCCTCATCACCTCTCACACGCAACAACACGGAATGTTCTGCGCCGTCACTCCACGAACCAAGCGCGCGAAAAGCAGTTATTCGCGAACGCACAACACAGCCGAGGTTCACAGCCTGGTTGACCAGCTTCGCTTCTTCGGGTGATTTCATTCCGGCGATCGCTTGTTCGAGTTTCAGATTAGTTTTTGTGTTGGGACTTACAATCCCGATGTTGAGCGGTTTCGGTGCGTGTTGCGCTGATACTGCTGTGGTCCAACCTAGCAGCAGTACGAGTGCAAGTGATCGCCAATTGGAATATCGGTTCATCATCATTAGTTTAAGCATTGGCGGGCCAGGGTAGTTTTCCTTTTCCGCCGAACTCTTCATTCATTTCCGCAAGTCGTTGTTCGAGAAACTGTCTGGCCGCGGCGGGACTGTTTGCTTTGGTTCGAAAACCAGCACGTTCTGCCCATGTATCCCATGTTTCAATAACTTTCGCATGCGCTCCCGACTCGGTATGAATTTGACTAGCATGCAGCAACAATCGAGACTCGAGCTCGCGCACCGTCTCTGCGGGCTTTGGTCCAAACTCTTTTCCGAGATTGTTGGTTAGCAACGAGCCTTGATCGTCGAGAGCTTTGAGCAGTTGTTTCGCGGCGGGAGACAGTTTACTGAGTTGCCAGTCTTCACGTGCAACACCGATCGAGTAAACCCGTCCCCAAAGTTCACGATGCACAAACGTCACTTTGTTTGAAACGAGTTTTAAGAGCAAGACATCCGCGTGATCTTCGAGCATCTCGGAAACTACAAATATCCGTTGCGCTGCTTTGTGAGACCACCACGAACCGGAAACCTTCTCCCCCGCGACAAGTGTTGCCACATTCGGAAGAGATGAATCGGACAGCAGTAATAGACCAAACTTCTCCAACTGAAGAAAAACTTTTTCGAATTCTTTTCGTGGTCCGGCTGTCATTTCTTTGCGTTGTGGCTTAGAATGACGCCAACCTTAATCCTCATCAAGGAGACAAATCAATGCGACGAAGAACCCTCACCGAGCTCGCCAATAATCCTGATCTGATCTCAGGCGTCTACAACTACTGCGATCGTTGGTGTGAACGGTGTCCTTTAACCTCACGTTGTCTGGTCTATGCAACCGAGCAGGAAGACAACGACTGGCGCGAAAACCATGACATTCGGAACGAAGCGTTCTGGAAGAAACTCGGTAAGATCTTCCAGGATACGCGCGAGCTGATCACGGAATGGGCGAGCGACGCTGGAGTGGACCTCACTGCGCCCATCGAAGATGACCACGCTCATCACAAACGCAAACGACAGCTCGTCGATAATCATCCGTTGACGAAAGCAGGAAAGAAGTATGCGAATGCTGCCAGCGACTGGTTTCGAGAGTTTGATCAAACGATCGAAATCAATGAATTGGGTGTGACTGATGCGCGCGAAGTCATCCAGTGGTATCAGTATCAAATCGCCGTAAAAACGATCAGGGCGCTTTCGGGACAAAAGGAAGAGTTTGAAGCCGAGTTGCCAAAGGATTCCGACGGTTCGGCAAAGGTGGCGTTGATCGGTATTGACCGTTCAATTGCTGCCTGGCGGATGATGCAGTTATCGCTGCCCGAACGTGAAGAGTCGATCGTGCCGTTGATATTGCAGCTTGACTGTCTGCGACGGCGTCTCGAGAACGGTTTTCCTGAAGCGCGGGGATTTATCAGACCTGGTTTCGACCAACAAGTAAGCCACAGATGAACACGGATTGATTACGGATTTATTATCTGTATTCCGTTCTGTGCTTCCTCTGTGATTTTCGTCTTTTTTGTGGCTAAATCTGTTTTGTGGCTGACGAATGTCTGTTTTGTCGAATTGTGTCTGGTGAACTGCCGGCAACTGTAGTTTACGAAGACGATAACGCAGTGGCGTTTCTCGATCATCGCCCGCTGTTTCCGGGACACACGTTGCTGGTACCGCGTCAACACGTTGAAACACTCGGCGAACTGCCGGCAAAACTTGTTGCGCCTTATTTCGAAGCAGCACAATTGCTTTCTCTTGCAGTTGAGTCGGCGATGGATGCTGAAGGAACTTTTGTCGCGATGAATAATCGTGTGAGTCAGAGTGTGCCGCATTTGCATGTTCACGTGGTGCCGCGTCGCAGAAAAGATGGATTGAAAGGTTTTTTCTGGCCGCGAACAAAATACAAAAGCGGTGAAGAAATGCAGGAAGTAAAAAGAAAAATTTCTGCAGCGTTGAAAATCAAAAAATAAAACACACAAAAAGTTGATCGAAAAACAGGGTAGGAGTATAAACACCCTGTCGCGAGGGTTGCGGCTCTCGGGACCGATAAAGGGATCGGCAATCGGGCGGTGACGCCCGAGAGAGGGAAAAGACAGGCGGCTGTCGATTTTATTGACGCCCTAATCGGAGCCGAAAGGCTCAGCTAGAGAAGGTTGCGAGACTTTCTCGAGCCATTCGAATAAAAACGAATGGCACCCGGAGGCAAGGACCCGCCGAAGGGAGCAAAGCGGCTCAACGAAAGTTGAGCTTCGTTGCCGGAGCGTAACCGGCGGTGGAGGAAAAGCCACCAAAACAAAAACCTAACGGCACCGCGCCCGCAAGGGTGCGAGGATTGGGAAACTGATTCGAGTGCTGACCGGCGATTGACTGACCGCCAGTTGGTCATCGGGATACAAATTGGCAGCTTGAGTGTGTACATGCTCACGCTGCCATCCTATAGGGAGCTTCGGCAAACTATAGGAAAACGGATTGGGCTGCTTTCAGCTTGCTGGGAGCAGCCCATTTCGTTTTAAAGCAAAAGAGTTTCACGCAAAGACGCGAAGAAAGACGCAAAGGCGCAGAGAAACAACTAATGTTTTTCTTTGTGTCTTTGCGTCCTTCTTTGCGCCTTTGCGTGAAACTGCCTTCCCTGATAGATTACGTGCTTTCCAAAATCAGAAAAAAGCTTCTCCCCGTTTTTCCACGTCGCTGAAAAGCGCCTCAATGTACTTGTCCGATGATAGGAGGGTTTAATTGAAATGACTGAAGCACGAATGCAGGAGACACCCGATATCAAGCCCGGAAATTTCTGTTGGGTGGAGCTCGGCACCAGCGATAGCGAAGCCGCGAAAAATTTTTACTCGCAACTCTTTGGCTGGGAATTCGAGGATAACTCGATGGGCCCAGACATGGTGTACACGATGCTGAAACTCGACGGCAAAGATGTCGGTGGGCTTTACAAGTTGATGCCCGAAATGGTTCAGCAGGGCGTTCCCCCTCACTGGTTGACTTATGTCGCGGTGACTAACGCAGATGAGAAGGTTGAAAAAGCAAAGGCTGAAGGCGCGACCATCATGAATGGTCCATTCGACGTAGCTACGCATGGACGAATGGCCGTTATTAAGGATCCGACGAACGCCGTGTTTGCTGTTTGGCAACCTCTCGATCACAAAGGATCGGGAGTTTGGGGTGTTCCTGGTTCCGCTTGCTGGAGCGAGCTTGGCACAAACGATCCTGAAAAAGCCGGTGAGTTTTATTCGAACGTGTTTGGCTGGACCAAAGAACCATTCGGTGAGAGTCCGATTCCGTATACCGTCATCAAGAATGACAACGTGGGGATCGGCGGTATGTACAAGCTCATGCCCGAAATGGGACCGGTTCCGCCGCACTGGCTGGTCTACTTCGCGGTCGACGATGCGGACGCCGCAGTTCAAAAAGCAACTGAACTTGGCGCCCACGTCATGAAACCGGCTGAGGACATTCCCGGCGTTGGACGTTTTGCGATCCTGATCGATCCGCAGGGTGCGGCGTTCGCCGTTATCAAAACGCAACCACACGGATAATTTCATTTCCAATTGCCAATGCCGATTGCCAATTGGAAAGTTGGCAATCGGCAATCGGCGATTGGAATGATCGATGAAGGCACGTCTCGTCTGGTTAATCCTTTGCGGTATCTGGGGCTCGACCTGGCTGTTTATTAAGCTCGGTCTCGCTAATCTGCCTCCAATCACTTTTGCAGGTATCAGATTCGTAATCGCCTGCACGATTCTCTTTTCTCTAATCCGCATTCGACGAATTCCATTGCCGCGAGCACGTGCAGATTGGATTCTGCTTGCCACCTCCGGAATCCTTTCGTTCGGATTCAACTACGGTCTAGTGTTTTGGGGCGAGCAGTACATCACCTCAGGTCTTGCCGCTCTCTTGCAATCAACGCTTCCCGCTTTCGGATTGGTCTTTGCACACTTCCACTTACCGTCGGAACGTTTGACTTGGACGAAAATCGGCGGTGTTGTGCTTGGTGTGTGCGGTGTCGGCGTGGTTTTTTCGAATCAACTTGCAGTTTCAGGAAGACAAGCGCTGGCAGGTTGTGTGGCGCTGGTACTGAGTGCGATGTTCGCAGCGTATTCGAATGTGCTTGTGAAGAGGTTTGGCAAACATCTCAATCCCGCAGTGTTAAGCGCGGGCCAGATGTTGTTTGGTCTATTGCTACTGCTGAGTGTCGGCATTCCGCTCGAGGGAAACCCTCTGAAATTTCATTGGACGGCGATCGCCCTGATCGCGATGTTGTACCTCGCGATCGTCGGCTCAGTCATCGCGTTCTTACTTTACTACTGGCTCGTGCTGAACATGGACGTCACGAAGTCGATGTTGATTGCGCTAGTGACACCGGTGGTCGCAGTAATCCTCGGCATGATCGTCCTCGACGAAGAGTTCGGCTGGCGCACCCTCGCCGGCGGCGCAATGATCATCCTGGGGATCGGCCTAATCGTCGTACGTAAAGCGCGAAAGAAAGAAGTCCTGGCCTCGACAGCCGCCGCAGATTAAAACCTGAACTCGCGGATCTGAGCTGCGAGATACGCTTCGATTGCGAACTCGACGAGTGGTGCTTCTTCCGGGGAGTAATACTCGGGGAGACGGCGTAGTTGAGTGATTTGCGGAGACAGCAACCAAAAGCCGCCGTATTCGGCGCCAAACTGATTATGGATTGCGAGTTCCAGCGCCGTACCATGCACGACTCTCAGATACTTCGCTGAGATTTGGTCCAGGTCGACAGTGCAATCACCCAGCGCAAACCCAAGAAACTCGACCTCACTCAGTGCTACGCTCGACATAACTAACCTCCATCCACAGATTACACAGAAGTGATTTATAGAATCTGTGTAATTTGTGGATTACGCCGCAAACCTGCGAATCAAACCTCTCACCACACCCTGGATCTGAATTCGTTCCGGTGTCTTGATAAAGATCGGCTTGAAATTCGGGTTGGCAGGTTCGAGACGAATAAATTCAGTTTCGCGGTAAAACTTTTTCACCGTCGCATAGTTGCCATCGATAAGCGCAACTACCATCTGTCCGTTCTCTGCAGTTTTTTGCGACGTCACGATGATGATGTCGCCATCCTGGATGTTCTCATCGATCATCGATTCGCCGCGTACACGCAGGGCAAATGTACGTCCGTGTCCCTGCATGTCTTTGGGTACGGAGATAGTGTCGTGGCTGAGAATTGCCTCAATCGGTTGGCCCGCAGCCACGGTTCCCAGTAAAGGGATTTCATTGTCTCCATCACCGCCGTTTTCACCCTCCTTTTGCTCCACGATTTGGATTCCCCGACTGACGTTGGGAATGCGTTTGATTAACCCTTCTCGCTCCAGAGCCGTGAGCACAGCGTGAACGCTGGCGGACGATCTCATCTGAAATTGCCGGCCTATCTCAGCGATGGTGGGTGCTTCCTGGTTGGATTCGATATACCGCCGGATGAATTCAAAGATTCTTTTTTGTTTGGCCGTTACTGGCATGACTAACTGCTCCCTCTTGCCGCCCAGAATAAATTTTCGTTGACAACCGAAAATTGAGCGAACATTCTCGAACATATGGAGCGCGACGTCAAGTAGTTTTTTAGAGCCGAGACGCAGTGATGCGGGGGAGACCATTACGATGTTTCGGCTCACCGTCGCGCGCCGTGACTCTAGCCCGGTTATCAGTTAGCCCCTCATCGTCCGGATTTTGAATCCCTTCTGGATTGGGCGATTGAACACCACTACCGGGCTAAAGCCACGGCGCGGGATCTACTTGATTACTTTCGCGAGTTTTTTGAGGTCGTCGATAAAACTTCGCAGTTCGAGGTGTCGCGTTTCGTCGTCAGGAGCGCGAAGAATCGAGGAAGGATGAACGGTAGCCATGACGTAGGGAGCAAGAGTTGACGGAATGAATTCGCCGCGTTGTTTGGTGACGCGAAATTGAGGTCCGAGCAACGACTGAGCAGCGGTTGCGCCGAGAGCCACGATTACATCCGGTTTGATGAGCGCGATTTCGGCTTCAAGCCACGGGCGGCAGGCCGCAATCTCGAGCGAGTTTGGTTTTTTGTGGATACGGCGTTTGCCGCGCGGTTCCCACTTGAAATGTTTGACAACATTGGTGACGTAGGTCTGTTTGCGATCGATGCCGGCTGCGTCGAGGGCGTCGTCCAGCAAACGACCGGCGGGACCGACGAAAGGTCTGCCTGAGAGATCTTCTTCGTTGCCCGGCTGCTCACCAACAAACATGACTTTTACGCGCCTGACCCCTTCACCAAAAACGGTCTGCGTCCCGGTTTTCCAGAGGTCGCAGGCCTGGCAATCGGCGGCGGCCTCTTTGAGCGAGGAGAGCGTCGGTCGCGGTGGAATTAAGTCTTCTGCGGGACTTTTGAAAGGTTTTTTCGGCATCTTCTGAGATTTCTCTGTGCAACCTCTGTGTGTTCTCTGTGTCTCTGTGGTGTTTTTTTGCTCGGAATTCATCAACCACAGAGTTAAGCATGCGCCGAGGCGCACCACCGAACATGAAAAAGTTGATCTTTGAAGTAAGCTAGCTCCAACCAGCGTGGCCTGGAGATCGAAAGTGACTGGCGCCGGTGACTGCTCGCCGAGCCCGACACAGAGTTTGATCCGAAAGCCTTTTCGAGGCACCACCGAATAGTGTTACGCGCGCGCGTAAACTTGTAGAGCAGAATCTTTCTTTTGGAGGCTTTCCCCGCTGGAGAATAGGAGCGCAAATGCAAGTCGTTCATCCAGTGTGTTGCGGTATTGATGTGCACGCCAAGATGTTGGTGGCGTGTTTGATATTGGCGAATGGCGAAAAGAAGAAGCGTACCTTTTCGACCATGACGGCTGAGCTGTTGCAGTTGCGGGACTGGCTGGTAGCAGTCCAGTGCACGCATGTGGCGATTGAAAGCACCGGAGTTTACTGGAAGCCGGTTTTCAATATTTTGGAAGACGCGCTGACGGTGATTCTGATCAATCCCGAACATGCGCATGCGCTGCGCGGGCGGAAGACCGACGTCAAAGACGCGGAATGGTTGGCGGACTTGTTGCGCCATGGTTTGTTGCAGCCCAGTTTTATTCCCCCGCCGGTAATTCGCGAGTTGCGGGAACTGACGCGCTATCGCGAGAGCGTAGTACGAGAGCAGTCGTCGGTTGCCAATCGCATCCAGAAGCTGTTGGAGAGTGGCAACCTTAAACTGGGACAGGTGGCCAGCGATGCGTTGGGAGTCAGCGGCCGGATGATCCTGAAGGCTTTGGCTAAAGGCGAAAGCGACCCGCGAAAATTGGCGGCCTTGGCGCGGGGCAAACTCAAAGAGAAGAGTCTCTCTTTGGAGCAAGCGCTGCAGGGACGTTTGACGGTGAACCAACGCTTTGTGTTGGGCGAGTTGTTGAGCCGTTGGGAACAGCTGGAAGCTGCTGATGCCCGTGTCACCAGCGAGATCGATAAGTATGTGCAAGTAAACCCTAAGCTGGCCCGAGCTCGCGAACTGCTGGATAGCATTCCTGGGATCGGGCCGCGCGTAGCGGAAGTAATCATGGCAGAGATCGGGATCGAAATGGCCTTCGTCTTTGCGGATGCGGCCCACTTGGCCAGTTGGGCAGGGATATGTCCTGGTAATAAAGCAACTGGTGGTAAACGCCTCTCCGGACGGACGCGCAAAGGCAATACTTATTTGCGTTCGGCCCTGGTGCAAGCAGCCTGGGGTGCGAGTCTGAAGAAGCACTGCTATTTGAGCAGTCAATTCCAGCGGCTGGTCAAGCGACTTGGGCGCAAGAAAGCCTTGGTGGCGGTGGGCCATTCTCTGTTGGTGATTATCTTTCATGTTTTGCAGAACGATCAAACTTACACCGAACTCGGCGGTGATTACTTTGATCGTCGTCATGTCGAGCAACAACGCGACTACTACGTACGTCGTTTACAAATGCTCGGCCTAAAGGTAACTCTCGAAGAACTGCCGCAAGCAGCCTAACTCGCCGCTTTCGCAGTTTCGATATGACCCTGCGCAGACTGTCGCAGAACGTTCCCCGTGTCTCGTGTGGCGCCGATCTTTTTCAGAGCAGACACAGAGAACACCGAGGTTGCACAGAGAAGAGCTAGGTCATATCGGACCTATATGTCGGGGATGCAGAGAAATTTTAACTTTAATCATGAAAGCAGCATTCTCAAAAACAGAGCTCGAAGCCAATATGGCCAGTCGTTTTGGCGATGCCTTCAGGATTCATGAAAAGGCTGTTGTCGAAACGCTTTCCACCGGCGTCAGTGAAATCGATGCCTTAACCGGCGGCCTGCCGCGTGGGGCCATCAGCGAGATTTTTGGATCAGCATCGTCGGGACGAACCAGCCTGATGTATTCAATGCTTGCCTACGCGACGAAGCATGAAGAGACGTGTGCGCTCGTCGATACGAACGATGTGTTTGCGCCGACGGCTGCGACGGCGGCCGGCGTGGATTTCGATCGACTGCTGTGGGTTCGTTGTGCAAGCAATCTCGAGAATGCTTTTAAGGCCGCGGATCTGTTGTTACATGCAGGCGGCTTTGGGTTGGTGATCCTCGATCTGGGGGACGTGGCTGGAAAAGAGGCGCGCCGGATTATCTCTTCGTGGTGGTATCGCTTTCGTCGCACGGTTGAGGATAGACCAACAGTGCTGGCGGTAATTTCTGAAGAAGCGTGTACTCGTTCGTGCGCTGCAGTAAGTCTCGGGTTGAATGGAGCTGCAGAGTGGTCGCGAGGAAAACTCCTGCGTCACAACGCGATCAGAGTAAATCGTCAGCGGCCGATTTCTTCCTGGCGCAATGAGAGCTACTTCCGAGCGGCATCCGTATAAAATCCTCTTTGAAGATTTTCGCCAATTTTCTATAATCTTCGTCGTTATGTTTGCCTGTATCCATGCCGCGCAGAATCCAGCGGGCGTTTCTTTAACAGAGTTCGCTTACGGCTTCTCACCAGTCGTAGAGGAGATCGGGAAGGGGACGGTTGTAATCGACGTTGACGGATGCGAGTTGTTATTTGGCTCTCCTTATCAGCTCGCCACTGAGGTCGTTAAGCGCGCCGAGACTCCGATCAGTGTAGCCGTTGCCGCAAATCCGGATGCCGCGATTCACGCCGCCACGCACCTGAACGGAATAACCTTCGTCTCTCCGGGCGAGGAACTGACTTGCCTCGGAGAGTTTCCTCTCGAGCACCTCGACTACTCGCTGGTTAACATCGAGAAAAAAGTCGCGGATCAGATTCTGGAAACACTGCGACTCTGGGGCATTCGCACCTTTGCCGACTTTGCGGCGCTTCCCATCACGGGCGTCTCCGAACGTTTGGGACAAGAGGGAATTAAACTTCAACAACTCGCTGCCGGCAAAACCGAGCGGCATCTTCAGGTCAAACAACCCCAACCTGTTTTTGCAAACTCGATCGAACTCGATCACGCCCTTACGGAGCTCGAGCCGCTCTCATTTATTTTTGGGCGCTTGTTGCATCAACTCTGCGCCGCTCTGAATGCTCATGCGCTGTCGACGAATGAGCTGTGCGTGACTCTGCAACTGGAAAATCAGACCACACACGAACGCAAATTGTCTTTGCCTCACCCAATGCGCGATCACAAAGTGTTTCTGAAGTTGTTGTTGCTCGACACAGAAATGCATCCGCCGGCCGCAGCCGTCACGTCAGTTTCAATCGCGTGCGAACCGGTGAAACCACGTGTGTTGCAGAACGGACTGTTTGTGCCGCTTGCGCCCGCGCCGGACAAACTGGAACTGACGCTCGCGAGACTCGCAAAACTTGTGGGCGAGCAAAATGTCGGTTCACCCGAGTTGCTCGACACACATCGTCCCGACGCGTTCAGCATGAAGCGCTTCACGCTCGCGACTAATTCCGATCGCAAACGTCGAGTTAAAAACAATCGGCAACCGGCAATTGCCAATCAGCAATGCCTTGGCTTTCGTCGTTATCGTCCGCCATTGAAAGCGATCGTTGAAGCCGATCAGGGTTGGCCCACACAGATCAGCGCCTGGGGCAAACAGCGCAGTGTCTACGGAAGAGTCGTCGCCCTTGCTGGCCCATGGAGAACAACCGGCGATTGGTGGCGCGACGATGGTTGGGCGCGAGATGAATGGGACGTGACGCTCGAGCGCCAGGGCCAGCGAACGCTCTATCGCATCTATCGCGAACTGGCCACTGAACATTGGTTCGTAGAAGGCAATTATGATTAGCCACAAAAAGACACAAAAAGCACAAAAAAGAAAATCTTCTCTTTTGTGCTTTTTGTGCCTTTTTGTGGCTAAACCTTTTTGTGGCCATGTACGTTGAATTGCATGCACGGTCGGCTTTTAGTTTTCTGGAGGGCGCTTCGGTGCCTGAGGAGTTGATTGCTGCCGGTCTCGAGTTGGAGATGCCGGCGATGGCTCTGCTGGATCGCGATGGTGTTTATGGCGCGCCGCGATTTCATCTCTCTGCAAAAAGGAACGGCATCAAGGCGCATATCGGAGCCGAGATAAGCATTCAAAAACCCGGTGCACGAGGCGGCTGCTCCGTTCCCGTCCTCGTGCGCAACCGCACTGGTTATCAGAATCTCTGTCGACTCCTCACATTGATGAAGTTGCGTGTGCCAAAACACGCAAAGCCAGGCGAAGCGGTGGTCACGTCTGACGAGTTGGCCGCACACGCCAAAGGTTTGATCTGTTTGACCGGAAGCTTTGATGGACCAGTTGCGACTGCCATCAATCCCAGAGACACGGAGAACACAGCAAAAGCCCAAAGCGAAATCGATTGGCTGATCGAATTGTTCGGCAAAAAAAATGTCTACGCGGAACTACAGCGGCATCTCGATCGCGAAGAGGAAGCCCGCAATCATCTGGTGATCGAACTCGCCAAACGTAATCACCTCCCGTTACTCGCCACTAACGGCGTTTGTTACGCGACACGCTCACGCCGCGAAGTGTCTGACGTCTTCACTTGCATTCGCAATCATGTGCGATTGGAAACTGCCGGACGTCTGCTCGCACAAAACTCCGAGCGATATCTGAAGTCAGGCGGGATGATGGAGACGCTCTTCGCAGATCTGCCTGAAGCGATTGCCAATACTGTTGAGCTCTCGTCGCGACTGAAGTTTACGCTCGAAGATCTCGGTTATGAGTTTCCCAAATATCCGGTGCCGCACGGCGAAACGATGACTTCATTTCTCCGCAAGCGCACTGAGGAAGGCGCGCGCGGGCGCTACACCGGCACGCATGGCATGCCTACTTACGAAAGGGCACGGCCTCAACTCGAACGCGAGCTGGCCCTGATCGAGAAACTCAAGCTGGAAGGTTATTTTCTGATCGTTTGGGACATCGTTCGCTTCTGCAATCGCCACGGAATTCTGGTTCAGGGGCGCGGCTCAGCGGCAAATAGCGCCGTCTGTTATTCACTCGGAATCACCGCCGTCGATCCAATCGGCATGGATCTTTTGTTTGAGCGTTTCCTTTCGGAGGAACGTGGCGAGTGGCCCGACATCGATCTCGATTTGCCGAGCGGAGACAAACGCGAGCAGGCAATTCAATACGTCTACGAACGCTACGGAAAACTGGGCGCGGCCATGACCGCCAACGTCATCACTTATCGAGGACGTTCAGCAGCGCGCGAAGTCGGAAAAGTTCTCGACTTTGACGAAGACACGCTGTCGCGTCTGTCGGCTCTGGTTCATACGTGGGAATGGAAAGATCCAAACGATTCGAGTGAGCGACAGTTTCGTGATGCAGGTTTGGACATACGCCAGCCGCGCATCAAAAAATTCTTTCAGCTTTATCAACTGGTGCAGGATCTGCCGCGTCACCTCGGCCAGCATTCGGGTGGCATGGTGATCTGCCAGGGAGCACTCGACTCGATCGTGCCGCTCGAGCCGGCCGCGATGCCCGGACGTGTCGTGGTCCAATGGGACAAGGAAGACTGCGCGGACCTGGGGTTGATCAAAGTTGACTTGCTGGGACTGGGAATGATGGCGGTACTGGAAGACTCGATCAAGTTGATTAGCGAGTCGTACGGCGAAGAAGTTGACCTCGCCCATCTGCCACAACATGACAAGGGCGTTTATGAAGCGCTGCAAAAGGCCGACACGATCGGAATGTTTCAAGTCGAAAGCCGTGCGCAGATGTCGTGTCTGCCGCGACTGCGACCGGCAAACTTCTACGACATCGTGGTCCAGGTAGCTATTATCCGGCCCGGACCAATCGTCGGCAATATGGTCCATCCGTATCTCAAACGCCGGCAGGGCAGGGAACCCGCGACTTATGCTCATCCTGCGCTGGAACCCATCTTGAAGCGCACGCTCGGAATACCGTTGTTTCAGGAGCAGCTTTTGCGGATGGCCATGGTCTGCGCCGGCTTCACCGGAGGCGAGGCCGAAGAATTGCGCCGCGCGTTTGGTTTCAAACGTTCGGAAGCTCGCATGAAAACGATCGAAGTGAAACTGCGACAGGGCTTGACGAAAAACGGGATTCTCGGAAAGACGCAGGAAGAGATCGTGCTCGCGATCAGCTCGTTTGCGCTTTACGGTTTTCCGGAGTCGCACGCGGCCAGCTTTGCTTTGATTGCGTATGCCAGCGCGTGGCTTAAATGTAATTACCTGGCCGCGTTCACGGCCGCGATTCTCAACAATCAGCCGATGGGTTTTTATCAGCCGTTCACCATCATTAAAGATGCGCAACGACACGGATTGAAAGTTTTGCCGATCAATATTACGTGCTCTGAATGGTTGTGCACGATCGAGAAGCAGGAAGACTCGACGCTCGCAGTTCGTCTCGGGCTGAGATACGTCAAAGGGTTGAGCCAGCAATCAGGCGAAGCAATTGTTCGCGAGAGGTCTTCTGGAGCCTTCGTGGGCATCGACGATTTGCACAATCGCGTGCCCGAGCTGCGTAAAGATGAGTTGAGAAAACTGGCTGCAGTGGGCGCGTTGAATTTCATCCAAACGTCTACACGTCGCGATGCGCTGTGGCAGGTTGAGCGAGTGACGCGCGCTGCCGGCGAACTCTACGAGGAGTTACTCGAGAAAGACGACAACTCACCGTTGCAGCAGATGACGTTGACTGAGCGCGTGGACGCTGATTTCCGCGGGACAGGTTTGACGATCGGAAAACATCCGGTTGCTTATCACCGCGCGCAGTTGAAGAAGCTCAAGGCACTGCGAGCGATCGACATTCGAAAGTTACGCGATGGTACTTTTGTCAAAGTCGCTGGATGGGTAATTGTTCGTCAGCGTCCGGGCACTGCGAAGGGGTTCATGTTTCTGAGTCTCGAAGACGAGACAGGTGTCAGCAACATCATCGTCACGCCACAACTCTTCGAGACGTACCGGCATGAGTTAGTGGGCCACCCGTTTCTCTTGATCGAAGGAGCGCTGCAAAACCAGGACAATGTTATTTCGGTGAAAGCCAGCCACGTGCAGCCGCTCACGTTCGCGGTCGCCGCAGCGCCGTCGCACGACTTTCATTGAGCCACAAAGAAGCACAAATAAAATCAGGCCACAAAAAGGCACAAAAGGCACAAAAATATTTTGACAGCCGAGAAGACACATTCTTCCGGAGAACTCGTAAAAACCTTATGTGCTTTTTGTGCCTTTTTGTGGCGACTATGCGTGGCGGGCGGTTCGGGAGGGGGATTCGATCAGACCCTGGACAACCTGGGCGACCTGCGAGAGAGGCTTTGGCTTTCTGAGAAATGCGTCGGCGCCGCAGCGTCTCGCTTCGTCCTCGATTTCGGCTGAACCGTAAGCTGTCAGAACTATGATTCGAGTTTGCGGGTTGTGTTCCCTGATCAGGCGGATCATGTCGAGACCATCATGATTGTTGGTCATCGTGAGACGCAGATCCTGAATTACGACTTTGTAGTTTGTGGCCCCGAGGAGTTTTTCAGCTTCTTCGACTTCACAGGCGGTGTCGACTTTGTAACCTTGCAGAGAGAAATACTCGCTCATCGAGAAACAGATCGACTCTTCATCGTCGACGACCAGCAGGCGCGGCACTGGCACTTCGGATTTCTCGTCCTTGCCCTGCCACATTTGTCTCAATCTGCCTGAGACTTTCTTGAGCGCTCCAAATCGATTCTGCTTCACGGGGCACACCAAAGGAACATTTCACTCACACTCAATACGCTGCCAAACACCCCTTGTTCAGGCAGAGATCAGATTACTGCTTCAACGGCAAGATCTCTAGTCCCCACCCTGTTATATCCAGAGGGCGAGCCAGAATGCCGGAAAATAAATTCCGCAGGAGATGAAATTTGTATTTGCGAGGGTTTAGCTTTCGCTGCACTCATCGTTAAACTCCGCACAAAACGATGAGTCATGGCAACGGCAACTTCAGTAGCCCGGAAGCTGCCGCTGCCCGACGCGAAAGCTAGATACTAATAGCAGCCCGCACATTGGATCGCTGCCTGAACGAACTGTTTGCCAGCCCGGCACTGCTGGGCGAATTGGGCTTCGTGATGATGTAAAGAAGCACTTCACAAACCTCACGACTGCCCGTGCCAATCATATTTCCTTTTTCGTCCTGTAGCGCGTAGATCCGGCCATTGGCATCCAGGGGAAGAATCATTGGTTCAGCGTACATGCACACAAACTCCCTTGTAACCATGGGACCGCACAAAATTCACCCTTGGTAACCTAAAATTGTTTTCTCACTCCGCACCACCAGAATGAGTTGAATCCAACTCGCTACTAGCGTTTGAAACGTCTGCGAACCGCGCCACCAACACCAAGCAAGCCTGTTCCTAGCAGGAACATGCTGGTCGGCTCGGGAACGGTGCTGCCAGTAACAGTACCCTGAAGCGTCGTGGTTCCTGTTCCTGCGCCACCGCCTACACCTGTGACCGGCAACGCGATCGTGTAGACCGGGTTAACAGTATAGGTAAAGCCGCCAATATTGACTGACAAAGTGTTGAAGGTCAGTGTGCCAATGCCCTGATTGAAACCGAGATTTCCATCAAGCGTTCCAACCAAACTGGCGTTGCCGGCCGGTGAAACCTGGAAAAAATTCAAGGTGAAAGTACCGGCTATGGCTGGGCCCATCAGGTTGGCAGGCACGGTGGTGGTAACGACGAGGTCACCAAAGCTGGTGCCCGCCGGCGTATTCACCGGGTTAGTTGTGCCATTGAAAGTGATCGTCGTGGTTCCCTGTATGTTGGTGAAGTTGACGACGTTTGTGCCACTCACGCTAAAGACGCCTGTGGTGCTGAAGGTCACGGGATCCGCTTTTGCTTCCGCGGTCGCGAGGCCCACCATCACCGATAACAGGACGCCTATTAGAGTAGTCTTCAGTAGACCGCTCATGATTTGTTCCCCCTTTTGGATTTCCATCCGCAAGATTTACGAGCGAACGCACGGTCGCCCGGCTGGTAGCACTGGTTTTGGGTTGATGTTTCTGCAGTGACGGAGCACGTGTCGCTGCAGAAACATGGTTACTATTAAAGGTTCAAGCCGAACCTTTTTCCGCTATTTCTTCCTAAAACGTCTGCGTAATCCCGCGGCAGTACCAAGTAGGCCCGTGCCCAGGAGCAGCATGCTGGCTGGTTCGGGAGTCTCAGTATTCTGACCGCCGTCCGCTGCAAACCCTGTCGGGTTTCCATTGGTCGGTGCGATGTGAATTGCGAAATGCGCACCGTTGGAGTTCGCCTCAAACAGTTGGCTCGCGGAGCTAAACCCGCCTGTACGGCTGACGGTAAAGCTGAAACTGGTGACGGCACTGGCAGGATTGCAGCAAGAGAGCGTTACGTCGAAATTGCCGAATCCGTCCATCTGGCCGCCGGCTGGGGCGAAAGCGTTGACGCCCACCATGTTGGTGATATTCAAACCAGCGGTGGAGCCAACGACATTGAATCCAAAAATACCGTTGTTTCCGCTGCCAGTACCGAACGCCGCAAAGCCCGCATTCATAGTGACGCTGACGTCGATGTTACTTCCGTTAAGGACGTAGGTTACTGTCGCATATGGGCCAGGTGAACCACTCAGCCCGGGATTGGGAACATTGATAACCGCTTGATCCGCACGTGCTATCGCGGCCGAAGAGAGGGCAATTAACGCAAACATCGCAAGGGAAATTGCGAATTTGCGAAGACCGATTGCTAACATTTGTTTACAGACTCCTTATTCTGAGACTTACTCAGGACGTGGATCGTCCCTGACAGATCATTGTTCTGGGCGGCGGGGTTTAGGCGAGCGATGCGGGGCAGTTGCGGCGCTCAAAAAAACCAAGCCAGACTAAGCTCTCGGTCGGGGCGAGAGTACTTACACTTGGCACGTGCCTCCGACTAAGCAAAAGCTGGGCCAACAGTTAGTCTGTTTCAGATTTTGGAAACGGCTCGATTTTTTAGGCAGTACTGAGGCTTGATCCAATAGTTAGACCAGAGGTTGTCCAATATTCAGACTGCGAGTCTAGACTTTGGACGTGGGAATCTGATGCTTCTTGATCTTCTGATAAAGCGAGCTTCGCGGAATGCCGAGACGCTTGGCAGCCTTCTCGACACGACCTTTCTCCTCCTGTAGCACTCGCTCGATGTGTTGCTTCTCGAGCTCGACAAGCGTGAGACGCGAGTCGAGAAAAGGAGCACCGACCTGCGCATGGCCGTCGAAGTGAAGATCGTTTAGCGTGATGTGTTTTTGTTCACTCAGCAGCACTGCTCGTTCGATAACGTTACGCAGTTCGCGAATATTGCCGGGCCATGAGTACGCCTGAAGCGCCTGAATGCAACCCTGGTCCAATCTCAAATCGCCACGGCCCAGGTCGGCCGAAACCTTATCGAGCAGGTACTGGGCCAACGTCGGAATGTCTTCAATCCTGTCTCGCAGCGACGGAAAAGAGAGAGGAATCGTACTGATGCGAAAATAGAGATCGTCGCGGAACCGCTTCTCCCGGACGAGCTGTCCAATATCCTGGTGAGTGGCTGCGATAAGTCGTACGTCCACCTGGCGATCTCTAACGTCGCCGAGTCGTCTGAATCGTTTCTCCTCCAGGACTTTCAGCAGCTTCGGCTGAATCTGAAGATCCACATCGCCGACTTCGTCCAGAAAGATCGTGCCGCGATGGGCCACTTCAAAGAGACCTTGCTTGGAAGCAGTCGCGCTCGTGAACGCGCCTTTTTCGTGACCGAAGAGTTCGGTCTCGAGAAGTTCACGGGTTAGACCAGCACAATTGAGATCGACGAAGGCTTCGTCGGCTCGCGGGCTGTTCTCGTGTAGCCACCTCGCGAGCACACCTTTTCCGGTTCCGGTCTCACCCAGAATCAGGATTGGGCTTTCAGTTGAAAGAATTTTCCGAGCTTGGTCGGCGAGTGCGCGGATGGCGGCACTGGTTCCGATAAAGGGATCGACGGCCTGGCGAACCTGGCGCGACTTGCTGGCCAGTTGCTTGTGGTAGTTGCGCTGTTTTTGCAACAGTCTTTGCAGGATTACGAGAAGCGTTGGCAGCTCGAGTGGCTTGGTCAGAAATTGTTCGGCGCCTTCTTTTATCGCTCTGACGGCGAGGTCGATTGAGCCATGAGCCGTCAGGACTAGCAAAGGAATCCCAGCGTCGATCTCACGCAGTTTCGGCAGGAGATCGAGCGCAGTGCCGTCCGGCATCATGTAGTCGGCGATGACAATGTCGGGTCGTGAGTTGCGGAAGAGATTCTGCGCGTCCTGGCAGCTTTCGGCTTCGTCGATCTCGTATCCGTGCTGCTCCAGAAAGTCACGGATACCAAATCTCACTCCTGATTCATCGTCGACAACCAGTACCTTATTCCTGGACATTAAGCGTCTCCCTCAGAGGGTATCGGGAATCTCGCTATCATACAGGCTCCGCCTTCGGGATTATTGCCTGCAATCAATTTTCCGCCGTGTTCCTGCATGATTCTTTGAGCAATGGCTAAACCGAGTCCGGTGCCACCGCGGCGCTTCGAGAAGAACGGCTCGAAGATTTTTGGCATATCCTCCGGCAGAATTCCAGCCCCACTATCCCTGATTGCACACTGGACCCACTCGTGATTGCCGTCGTTGATGCGGTGCGCTTCTATAGTGACGCGACTCGTCTGCGGTGAATGCTGAATCGCGTTCTCGATCAGGTTTACGAAAACTTTTGAAAGCCTGCGCCGATCGATCCGGATCTTCGGTAACGAGTCTTCGACTTTGCTTTCCAGAGTTACATGGGCCACATCCGCAGCGGGCATGCAGGCTCGAACCGACCGTGCAACCATCTCTTCCATTGAAACGAGGTACAGTTCGCCTCGGAACGGCTTCCCATACTCTAACAACTCTTCCATCAGAATGGTGAGCCTTCCGATCTCGTCGCGCAGTACGTTTGTATAGCGCAGATATTCTGTCCGGTCACTGAATCTTGTTTCAAACGCATCGAGTATCGACGAGATCCCGAATAGAGGATTTCTGACTTCGTGCGCCACACCAGCGACGAGCGATCCGAGCAGCGACATCATCTCGCTCTGCCTGAGCGACGCTTCGAGCTCGGCGCGCTTCGTGATGTCCTGCGCGATCAGAATTGCACGTTCGCCCGCTGAGCCGAATTCGTTGACGTGATAGAGGGTGATGGCCCAGGTTTTTCCGGTCACTTCGCATTTGACTTCTTCAGCCGCTGGAGCCGGATTTTCACGAATGCTCTCGATTAACTCAACAGCCTTTCTCCAGGGTTGATTTTCACCGAGCTCGCTCACGGTCTTCCCAAGAATCTGTTCGGCACTGATACCGACGATCTGCTCGGCGGCCTGATTCGATCGCTTGATACTCCCGTCCAGATCAACAATCAGCACTGGAAAATCGATGGCGTTGAACGTCTGCCGCCATTCCATCGCCGACTGCTGCAACGACGTGTGCAGGCGTTGCTGCTTTTCGTCGAGCAGCTTGCGTTCAGTGACGTCGTTGACGATTACGAGCTTGCTGTTCTTGCCATCAAAGACGACCGGGTGCGAGCTTATCTCGACGTAGAGCGTCGCTCCGGTGCGGGTGCGATGGCGCCACGGGCTCGAGATCACCAGGTCGTTTGGATCGTTCTTGATCATCAGGGTCGGAATATCTTCACTCGGACGAATGTCATTGATCGTCATCGAGAGAAACTCGTCGCGGGAGTAGCCATACGCCCGTGTTGCGGCTTCGTTGACGGCGAGAAACGAGAGAGTCTCTTCGTTGTAGACCCAGATCGGTTGTGGCGTTGATTCAAAGAGAAGCCGGTAACGTTCTTCGGAGTCGCGCAGTGCCTCTTCGAAGCGTTTTCGCTCCGTGACGTCGCGCGCGAGGCCACGAAAACCGATCGTCTCGTTGAGCTTGTCCTTGATAGGCGAAACAATGAGATCGAGCCATCGATCCTCGCCGACTGACGAGCGCGCCACGAACTGGTGCCGGTACTCGCCGGCTTCCTGTGGCCGTGCGAGGCCGCCGCCAAAACCATTACTTTCCGGAATGACACCAAACACAGCGAAGAACGAGTTGCCGATGATTTCTTCCGGTTTGCGACCGAGAAACTTCTGCGCCGCGAGGTTGATGCTCGTCAGCTTGCCTGACAGATCCTGCGTGAAGATCATGTCGCTGGCCTGCTCGACGAGGTCCCGATAACTCGCTTCGAGACGCGAACGCTCGAGCAGTCGCGAGACTTTCGCGACGAGACGAGCCGAGTCAAAAGGAAATTCGAGATAGTCGTCAGCGCCTGCTTGCAGTCCCGCCACAGCGTGTTCGGTGTCTTTCTGAAGGGCTGTGACGAGCAGAATCGGAACGGTTTTTAATTCGAGGTCGGCGCGAATTTCGCGGCAGAACGCGAGGCCGTCCATTCGCGGCATCGAAACGTCGCTGATGACGAGATCCGGACGTTCTCGTCGCGCGAGCGTGAGACCCTCGAGTCCGTCTTCGGCCGTAAGAACCGCATAACCAGCCTTCCGCAACAGACTTCCCATCAGGGTGAGTTGGTCAGGCTCGTCGTTGACGATCAGAACGGAATTTTCCTCGTGGCCGTTGGAATCTATCCCATGCACCAGAGCTTTACCTCAGACTGCCGCGTTTTGGTTGGAAGAACCTGGGGGCGAACGGCGTACAGGTTGTGATTTAAGTGACGGTCGGCAATTCCTTCGAATAACAGATATAAAGGATTAACAGGCGTTTTAACGCGCGCAGTATAACACACCATTTAAAGCCGCAAACAGGCACAAAAGAGCACAAAATTCAGCAAAAGCTGTCGCACATTTTTCCGTATACACCGCGTGGCAAGAGGTTGGCGCAACGAATTGTTGAATCCTGCCCACGGCAGTGGGCAGATTGTTCAAGTCCTTTCTACGAACCCAATCACAAAATCGGTTCTAATACCGCCCACGGAAGTGGGCGGATGGTTCAAGTGCGCACTATTTATGGACAAGCGGAGATTCGAATGAATAGTCAGGACCTGAACAATCCGCCCACTGCCGTGGGGCGGGATTCAAACCTTTTTGGGGTGTCCGATTATAGAAAGGACTTGAACAATCCGCCCACTGCCGTGGGGCGGGATTCAAACCTTTTTGGGGTGTCCGATTATAGAAAGGACTTGAACAATCCGCCCACTGCCGTGGGGCGGGATTCCAACCTCTTTGAGAAGTCCGATTATAGAAAGGACCTGAACAATCCGCCCACTGCCGTGGGGCGGGATTTGAACCTTGGCAAGTCAGGACTGGTAAACGGAATCGGGGTTGGTTGAATCTTAAGTTTGTAATTTTTGCACCATAGTGGAGATTAAGGAATGAGAGACGTAAAGATTTATAGAGGCGCGCTTTCTCGCGCAAACATGATTTTAAGCTTAGTCCTGGTGGTTTTTTCATTCGCTGCGTGCAGTGGACAGAACAAATTGTTGAGTCTGACCGGCTCCCCGCCAGCACAACCGGCGCCGGTTGCCAGTGCTCCGGGAGTGCAGGCCTCGTATGCCGACCTGGTTAGCCGGGTTGCGCCTGCCGTCGTGACAATTCGTTCAACCGAGCGCGCACGGCAAGCACAACAGTTTCCTTTCATGGATGACCCGACGTTCCGGGAGTTTTTCGGCGATCGGATGCCGCAGCAACAGCAGCCGCCGCCGCAGCGAGTTCAGGGCGTCGGTTCCGGAGTCATCGTCAATTCTGACGGCTACATTCTGACCAACCATCACGTGGTCGATGGCGCCCTTGAAATCAAAGTTGAACTAACCGACAATCGAACTTTTACGGCTAAACTCGTCGGTTCGGATGCGCCAAGCGATCTCGCCGTGTTGAAGATCGACGCGAAAGACCTGCCGACACTCAATCTGGGAGACTCCGACAAGGTTCGCGTCGGCGATTTTGTCCTCGCGGTCGGCAACCCGCTGGGTATCGGTCAAACCGTCACCTCGGGCATCGTGAGTGCGAAAGGTCGTGCGACAGGTTTGAGTGACGGCAGTTTCGAAGATTTTCTACAGACTGACGCCGCAATCAACCGTGGTAATTCCGGTGGCGCTCTCGTTAACACGACTGGTGAGCTGATCGGAATCAACTCGCAGATCCTTTCGCCGTCCGGCGGCAACATCGGTATCGGTTTCGCAATTCCGTCGAACATGGCCAAGGCTGTGATGGATCAGTTAATGAAGACTGGTAAAGTGCGTCGCGGAATGCTTGGCGTGACGATCCAGTCAGTCGATGCGGATATGGCGCAGAGCCTGAATCTGCCATCGGCGCAGGGAGCGATCGTTACTTCAGTCAGCAACGGTGGTCCTGCTGATAAAGCCGGCATCAAACGCGGCGACGTCATCACTGCCGTTAACAAGGTGGTGGTTACCGACAACAACAAACTGCGTAACATCGTTGCCAGCCAGCCGCCGGGATCGAGCGTGGAAGTTACGGCGCTTCGTAACGGTCGCGATGAGAATTTCCACGTCGCGCTTGCTGAACTTCCCGATAAGGCAACGCCGGTGAGTGACGAGGATGACAGCAGCGACAGTTCGGGTGTCGGCAGTGGTAAGTTCGGACTGACAGTCCAACCACTCAGCGCCGAGATGGCACAGCGATATGGTCTCGACGCTACCGATCAGGGATTGCTGGTTACGCGAGTCGATCCGTCCGGCAGCGCTGCTGACGCGGGCATACGACAGGGCGATCTGATTCAGGAAGTAAATCGCCAGCCTGTGAAAACTGCGGCTGAGTTTAGTGCTGCGATTCAAAGGTCCGGCGCCAAACCGGCACTCGTTCTGGTGAAGAGACGGAACGCGGTCACATATTTGACCTTGAAAGCCGCTTCGTAAACTAGTACAAAGGGCAACAAAAGAGCACAAAGGTTCGTTCAGAACCTTTGTGTTTTTTTATGCGCTAAGGTACGTTCCACCAATTCAAGGAGGAACCTGATGATGCGAGAGTTTGATCGCCGGCCGTGGGGAACTTACACAGTTCTCGAGGAAGATCGAAATTTCAAGGTGAAGCGTATTGAAGTCTTGCCCGGACAACGACTCAGCTACCAGAAACACGCACAGCGAGCCGAGCACTGGTTCGTCGTCGAAGGCACTGCGAAAGTGACTCTCGACGGCAAGGAGATCATTGTTAGCGCAGGTGAAGCGATCGACGTTCCCATCGGAACAGCCCATCGCGTCGAGAACCCAGGGGACGCAGATTTAGTATTCATCGAAGTTCAGCGAGGTACTTATCTCGGCGAAGACGACATCGTCCGTCTTCAGGATGACTACGGTAGATAAGTAGCCACGGATCTGTGGCGGAAAATTGATCATGGAAGAGACTGCTACCATTCCCCAGGAAGAGTCCACAAGCCTGTGGTCTGCCGTTAAAGAATCGATCCGTGGCTCGCATCGCAACTACACCACCGGACCGATTGGACGCGCCATTCTGCTGCTCGCGATACCCATGGTCCTCGAGATGATCATGGAGAGCGTGTTTGCAGTGGTCGATATTTTCTGGGTATCGCACCTCGGCACTGACGCCGCGGCAACCGTCGGTCTCACTGAATCTCTACTCACACTCATCTACGCACTCGCGATCGGATTGAGCATTGGCGCGATGGCGATGATTGCGCGCCGCATCGGAGAACAGAATCCGGAAGGCGCCGCACGCGCTGCTGTGCAGGCGATCGTCTTGGCACTGATCGTTTCGATCGTAATCGGCGCCATCGGTGCGCCACTCGCGCCGAAGCTGTTGAAGTTGATGGGTGGTTCACCGTGGGTAGTCGAGCATGGTTCGGCATTCACGCGTGTGATGTTGGGAGGAAACATCACCGTCGTGATGCTGTTCATGATCAACGCCATCTTTCGCGGTGCGGGCGACGCTGCGATCGCGATGCGCACGTTGTGGCTGGCCAACTGGATCAACATCCTGCTTGGTCCTTGTTTGATCTTTGGAATCGGACCATTTCCAAAGCTCGGCATTGTCGGCGCTGCAATCGCCACGAATATCGGACGTGGAACAGGCGCACTCTTTGCACTCAGCCAACTGATCGGTGAAGGTGGGCGATTCAATATCAAGCGACGTCACCTGCGCATCGAGCCAACAATCATCGGACGTTTGATTCGCTTGTCTGCGACCGGAACGTTTCAGGTTTTCATCGGCATGGCGAGTTGGATCGGGCTCGTGCGCATCATCTCGAGTTTCGGCAGTAACGCTGTCGCCGGTTACACCTTCGGCATTCGCGTGATTCTCTTTGCGCTCTTGCCGTCGTGGGGAATGGCAAACGCCGCTGCGACGATGGTTGGGCAGGCACTCGGCGCGAAGAATCCGGATCGCGCTGAGCGTGCAGTTTGGAAAGCTGGTTTCTACAACATGATCTTTCTCGGGATTGTTGGACTGCTTTTCATTTTCTTCGCACCACAGATCATCTGGTTCTACACGGACGATCCGAACGTCGCTCAGTACGGTGTCGACTGCCTTCGAACGGTCGCTTATGGCTTTCTGTTTTATGCCTACGGCATGGTGCTGGGTCAGTCGTTCAATGGCGCGGGCGACACGTGGACGCCGACCATTATCAATATGTTTGTATTTTGGCTGTGGGAAATTCCGCTCGCTTACGTTCTCGGTGTGGTTCTCGGATGGGGACCGCACGGCGTTTTTATCTCGATGACTGTCGCGTTTTCGACTCTGGCAGTGGTCAGTGGCCTGGTATTCCGCCGTGGCCGCTGGAAGAAACGAGTGGTTTAACCAAAGATTACACAGATTCCTTTCCGAACAGTCCTGTCGGGCTTCATTACGTTTGCATTCCATCTCCGGCCTCACATACCCAACGTACGCTGCAATACATAGCGGCATCTGTGTTGCCTAGCAGAAGCTTGGGCTGATTTTGAAGAGCAAGGAGGAGCCTCATGGAGAAGAAGCTGAAAGGGAAGAAGGTGGCGATTCTGGTTGCCAACGGCTTCGAGCAGGTGGAACTGACTGAGCCGAAAAAGGCGCTGGAAGAGGCTGGTGCAATAACGGAAATTGTGTCCCCCGCGGAGAATGAAGTTCAAGGATGGAATCACGACGAGAAGGCAGACGCATTTAAAGTTGATATGCCGTTGAGCAGGGCACGTTCTGATGATTATGACGCGCTTTTATTGCCAGGTGGTGTGAGAAATCCTGACCAGTTGCGGATGATGATCAGAGCGGTGGAATTTGTTGACGGATTCTTCGCTACGGGTAAACCCGTCGCCGCGATTTGTCATGCGCCGTGGACGTTGATCGATTCGGAAGTAGTTAAAGGAAAGACGATTACTTCGTGGCCTTCGTTGAAAAGCGATCTAATTAATGCTGGTGCGCGTTGGGTTGATCGAGATGTGGTTGTAGATAACGGCTTAATAACCAGTCGGAAGCCTGCCGATATACCTGCGTTCAATAAGAAGATGATCGAGGAGTTTGCCGAAGGTCGGCATTCGCGGCAGCAAGCCGCGTAACAGCGGCAGGGGCCGGGAACAGGAGCAGCACACCTCCTGTTTCCCCACCCCTGCACTGTATCCGTAAAAAATCCGCGTTAATCTGTGGCTAAATTTATACTACAGCTTTTTTGCAGTTTGCCCGAGTCTGACTGTTCCGCCTGCGATCACTTTGGCATTGATTCCTCGCAAACAAAGTTGCAGACCAATCTCTGAGTTAACAAACTTCATCGCCTCGAGACCAAACCGCGCGACGAACTTGTGGCAGCCGGTGTGTGGCTGAGGACTGACCTGGAGCACTGCTGAGCCAACCTGAATGCGTGACCCCGCCGGGAGATTTTCTTTACTCAGATCCATGTCGATATAGAGTTGATCGCCGGCGAGTGACCAACGTTCTCGTTCCTGAGCGACGAGCGCAGTCACACGAGAGTTCATGATGTTGATCTGCATGTCCGGGTGCGCAGATCCGTCGGGAGTTCTTCTGCTGCCGCGCACGCTCCAGCTGTCGCCAATCAAACCTTTAATCGGATCGAGCTCAGCCTCGTTCATTTCCTGTCGCTGGTCCACTTCAGGCCGGCATACGATCAGTTGCAAAACACCGTCGTCTTTCGGCGCCTGTCGCAGGTGGTCCAGCGCCGCTTCCAGTTCCTGCATCGTCAAATGTTTCAAGGGGTCAACTCCATGGTAAATTCGGGACGAGCTAATATACTAAAAACAGGTCGTAGAAACGTATTAGAGTTTACAATTCTTAACAAATTTTTACCTGAGCTTGACACAGCCCCGGTTGCTCAGGCGTATCCTCGGCCCCGCAATGAAGTTGAGAAGAGAAATCAACACTCGCTTTCGTCTCGTCCTTACACTCGGCGTGGCTGTTGTCTTGCCGGCCTTAACGCTCATCTTCGTTAACTTCCAGCACGTCAAATCGATCCAGCGCGACAAGAAAGTCGAAGCCCTGATTCATCGCGACTTTCAATACCTGCTCGCGAGCTCTGCAAAGAAGATCAGCGGCAAAGCGTACGAGCTGACTGAGCAGGCCAAAGACGCTTTTCCCGTCTATACCGACTCCGATGATGAAAAGCGACGAAAGCTCCAGCTTATCCTCGACAAGAGTCCCTGGTTCGACCACGCAGTCATATTTGAAGCCAAAAAGGAAGCCATTGTTCAGCAGCAACGTGACCACAAGAACGAAGCGGAGCTCGCCGCTCTTACCAAGAACTATAGTGGCTGGTTGGGTCTTGAAGGTCCGTTCCTGGTCGAACAGTTGTGCAAGAAACCCAAACCCATCACGTGGTTTAGCGGAGAGTCCGATAGACCAGACGGTTCGACTGGTTACTCAACGATGGCCATCTTCACATTTCCTCAAGTCGCCAAGGAGCACACAGTGTTGGGAGGCGTGAGCTTCGATCCAAAGTATTTGAAGGAGAAGTTTTTCCCGGAACTGCTTGAGGAATTCACCTCACCAAATGTTACGGACGATCCTAAACAAAGCGAGGGCATGACCTTCTACGAGTTAACCTCGCAGGGTCTCAAGGAGCACAAGGAACAACGGCTGGCCATGCTGGTTTTTCCTGCCGACCCAGTGCGTTCGGAGCCCGAGCGACCGCTGGTAACGTCCGCCGCATGGAATGGCGGCAAGCCTGAGGTTTCGCTCAACCTCGATAGTCCGTTTCGTGGTCTCGCAATAGGTGTCAAGTTTCAGGGTACAACGGCGCAGGCGATTGGACAGAAGTGGGTGTGGCAGAGTTTTTTGATTCTCGGTGTGTTGTCAGTTTTGATGATAGGTGGTTTGGTTTTGACGTATCGCAGTGTTAACAAGCAAGTCGCTTTGGCGCGTTTGAAGTCTGACTTTGTTTCCAACGTTTCGCATGAGTTACGAACACCGCTCGCTCTGATCCGGCTTTATGCTGAAACACTCGAGCTCGGTCGCATCTCGACGCAGGAAAAGAAGAACGAGTACTACAGCATCATTCGTAAAGAGAGTGAACGACTCAGTGCGCTCATCAACAACATTCTCGATTTCTCGCGGATTGAGGCGGGACGCAAGGAGTACGATTTCAGGGAGACTGACATTGCCGAGCTCGTGCGCAACACGCTCGATTCCTATCGTTACCAGATCGAGCAGCAGGGATTTGCGCTCGAGGAGGAGATCGACGCGAGCATTCCGGCAGTGAAAGTCGATCGCGAAGCGATTGCACGTGCGCTTGTTAACCTCGTTAATAACGCATTGAAATATTCTGACGGTGAAAAATTTCTTGGCATCAGGCTTTATCGCGATCAGAGTGTGCTCAAACTCGAAGTGAGCGATCGAGGCATCGGCATCGAGCGGAACGAGCAGGCGAGAATCTTCGAAAAGTTTTATCGGACGTGCGATCCGCTCGTGCATAACACGAAGGGAAGCGGCCTCGGGCTCTCCCTCGTGCGTCATATAACTCAGGCTCACGGCGGTGATGTTGAAGTTGAAAGCACCCCCGGACGCGGCAGCAAGTTCACCGTGTGGCTGCCGCTGGCAAATCAAGCGATATGAGGTTCTCATGAAAAGCAAAATCCTAATCGTTGAAGACGAGCCGGCGATGGTTGCGGGTTTGCGCGATAACTTCGAGTACGAAGGTTACGACGTGATCAGCGCTGCAGACGGTGTGAGCGGGCTCGAGAAAGCGCTGTCAGACAGTCCGGATCTCGTCGTGCTCGACGTGATGATGCCGCGCATGAGTGGACTCGACGTTTGCAAACAGTTGAAAGCGAAACGACCGTCAGTTCCGATCATCATGTTGACTGCACGCGGCCAGGAGATCGACAAAGTTGTCGGCCTCGAACTCGGCGCAGATGATTACGTTACGAAGCCGTTTTCAGTGCGCGAGTTGATGGCCCGTGTTAAGGCTGTCTTGAGGCGAGCTTCATCACCGGCGCCGTCTCCCGAGATCTATAAGTTCAGTGACGTTGAAGTGAACATTCGCAGCAACGAAGTGCGCCGCGCAGGAAACGTGATCGATCTCTCGGCGAAAGAGTTTGCTTTACTGGCCTATTTCATTGCTAATCCCGTGGAAACACTCAGTCGCGATCGACTGCTCGACGCGGTTTGGGGATATGAAAATTATCCGACCACTCGCACGGTCGACACACACATCGTTCATTTAAGACAAAAGCTCGAACCGAATCCCGAAGAACCTCGTTTTATTCTTACCGTTCATGGAAGTGGCTATAAGTTTGTCGGATGAGGTCTAGTTATGACTCTCCCAGCATTCGATGTCGAGTCGGCTCCCCAGGTTACAGTTGTATCGTCTTCAGTTGCACTTGAAGGACGACTGGAGAAGTTACAGCAGGATTACGCTGAGCTGAACACGGCGATCTTCGAAGCCGCACAGGTGCACCGGCGATTGTGTGCGCCGAGTCTGGTACGACACGGGCGTTTCGACGTGGCGAGCGAGATCTTTGCGGTTCGTCATCTGCCGGGTGATTTCTTCAGTGTCGAAGAGACGAATGAAGGTCTGATTCTCGCGCTCGGTGATATCGGTGGCAAAGGTTTGGCGGCAGGGATGTGGGTCACACATCTTGTTGGTCTGGTTCGCACACACAGTGCGAAGAGCAGCGATCCGAAAGAGATTGTTGCCGGTGTAAATCGCGACATTGCTCGTTTCGCAGGTATCGAGCCGTTGAGTAGTTTGTTTGTTGGCCGATTGAATTCAGATTCGGAGCGACTCGATTACTGTAGCGCCGGCCATCCGCCGGCGTTGTTACTGCGTGCAAACCGGCAACTCGAATTACTCTCCGATGGTGGACCAGTGCTCGGCGCAGTGCCTGAAGCATCGTTTGACTGTGGCACCGTCACCCTCGGTCGCGGCGATCTGCTATTAGCCTGCTCTGATGGTATCCTTGAGTCATTCAACGAAGCGGAGCAGGAGTTTGGCAATATGCGACTCCAAACCGAGCTACGCCGCGCCCAGGGCGGCTCGGCCGAGGCAGTGCTGTTTTCCGTGCTGGGTGCTGTGCAGGATTTCGCCGCTCCACGCCCGCTCACTGACGATATGACGCTCGTTGTGGTGAAGAACAACGGCAGAAAAGATTCCAGAATTAGTAAGACTCTCAACTAACGAAAGGGGAATAGTTATGGCAGATGTGAAACCGATTCCGGAGGGATACCACTCTCTAACGCCCTATTTAGTTATCGACGGTGCGGCAGAAGCAATGGAGTATTACAAGAAAGCATTCGGTGCAGTCGAGTTGTTTCGTATGGAGCACCGGGGAAAGATTGGCCACGCGGAAATGAAGATTGGTGATTCGCCGTTCATGCTGGCTGATTCGAGCGAGCAGTTCAAGGGAGTAAAAGCCTTAGGTGGCACACCCGTAAGCCTGATGATCTATGTTGACGACGTTGACACGATCTATCCGCAGGCGATTGCTGCCGGTGGGACGGAGAATAAGCCACTCCAGGATCAGTTCTACGGTGATCGTTCCGGCACGCTGACGGATCCCTTCGGTCACGTTTGGACCGTAGCCACGCACAAGGAAGACGTTTCACCGGAAGAGATCGACAAGCGTCTCGCCGCAATGGCCGCTGGTGGCCACGGAGGCTAGCACAAAGAAGAAGTAGCCACAAAAAGGGCCACAAAAGGCACAGAATGCACAAAAGCACAAAAAGAATCCCTCTTAAGATCGTTTTTGTGCTTTTTGTGCATCTTGTGCCTTTTGTGGCGAAACCTCTTTGTGGCGGCGTTCGAGGAAGCGGCGCTCGCTGTCGTTGGTGACCAATCGCAGAGCTGTTTTGTAACTCTCAGCGGCTTCATCATTGGATCCGAGTCGTCGAAGCATGTCCGCGCGCGCTGCGTGTAACAAGTGGTATTCATCGAGCTTGCCCGATGCGGCGAGCTCGTCGATTAACTCGAGCGCCGGTTGCGGACCTCGCGCCATCGCAACTGCGACAGCACGATTCAACGACACGATCGGAGAAGGCATTAGTTCTGCGAGGAGATCATATAGGTTGACGATTTCTTCCCAGTTCGTGTCTTCAGCTTGCGCGGCTTTACAGTGTTCAGCGGCAATAGCAGCCTCGAGCGCAAATGGACCAGGGCGTCCGGCGAGTGCCTCATCAACCAAAGGGAGTGCCTCGTCAATTTGTGTTCTGTTCCAGAGCGAGCGGTCTTGCTCTTCGAGTGTTACCAGATTGCCATCTTCATCCAGTCGAGCCTCGCGTCGAGAGTCGTGTAACAACATGAGTGCAACGAGCGCAGTCGCTTCAGACGGCGGCTTTGGACCGAGCAGTGTTCGTAACAGACGACCGAGACGAATCGCTTCCGAGCAGAGATCGGCTCGCACGAGTGGAGCGCCGCGGGTGGGCGCGTAGCCTTCGGTGAAGATGAGATAGATTGCTGTCAGCACTCCATCCAAACGCGCCGGCATTTCGGTCGTGTCTGGAACGCTGAAAGGAATTCCGGCGTCGCGTATTTTGCGTTTTGCGCGCACCAGTCGCTGGGCCATCGTTGCGGTGGGAACCAGAAACGAGCGTGCGATTTCGTCGGTCTGGAGACCGCCGAGGGTACGCAGCGTCAGCGCGACTTGCGCTTCGAGAGACAAAGCTGGGTGGCAGCAGGTGAAGATCAGACGTAGACGATCGTCGGGAATCTCTTCGAAATCGAGTCTTGGACCTTCGACGATGGGTTCCGAAGCGAAGTCGGGATCAGCTTCGAGTTTTTCCTGAAGCCGAACCTGGCGTCGCACGCGATCGATGGCTTTGTACTTCGCAGTCTGGATGATCCAGGCACGCGGCGATTCGGGGATGCCTTCGGTTGGCCACTGGTGAACGGCAGCAGTGAACGCATCTTGTGCAGCGTCTTCGGCGAGCTCGAAATCGCCAAACTGACGTATGAGAGTTGCAACAATCCGGCCCCAGTCGGATCGGTAAACTGCGTCGACGGTAACGTTAGCGTTCGAAAGCACGTTTGATAGTAAAAAAATTCCGGCTGAGGTGTCGATTCGGCTGCTGGCCGTTCGATTTAGCAATGGAGGCAAGAGATTATGAAATACATGTTACTGGTTTATCTCGCCGAAGACGCGATGAGCGAAGGTGAGCGAGAGCATTGTTACGTTGAATCGGCACAACTCGCACAGGATCTCAGCGCTTCAGGCAAATACCTCGCGGCTAGTCCCTTGCACCCCGTGTCGACAGCCACGAGTGTGCAGGTGCGAAATGGCAAACGGCTGGTCACGGATGGTCCATTCGCAGAAACTCGCGAGCACCTCGGCGGTTACTACCTGGTTGACGCGCGAGATCTCGACGAAGCGATGAGTATTGCTGAACGTATTCCCGGTGCGAAGTACGGCACGATTGAGATTCGTCCAGTGTTGGAGATTAAAGGACTGCCGCAGCAGTGAGGATGGAGGAGTGATGTCGCCAACTGATTTACAAACCTCGAAGTCGACTATTTGGATCGGACGAATCGTGAGCGGACTACCGGCACTCTTTCTACTCGTTGATGGTGCGATGAAACTCGTGAAGCCCGCAGTGGTGGTGGAAGCAACTACGAAACTCGGATACTCAGAGAGTCTCATCATTCCAATCGGAATCCTTTTGATCGCATGCACGCTTCTTTATCTGATTCCGACGACGTCGGTGCTCGGTGCGATTCTGTTGACCGGTTATCTCGGTGGCGCAGTGGCGACTCACGTGCGAGCTGCTGAAGGTGGTGTATTCCCGATCATTTTTCCGATTATCTTTGGTGCGTTGCTTTGGCTTGGACTCTATTTAAGCGACACGCGCTTGCGTGCACTGATTCCTTTGCGAAGCAGTAATCGATCTTGATTCTTAAAGGACACTAAACATGAACATCTTACTCTGGATAATTCAGATACTGCTGGCGTTACTATTCTTGTTTGCGGGCGGGACAAAGTTCTATTACACAATCGAGCAGATGCGAGCGATGGGACCGCCGAATCAGATTCTCTTTCCGGGATGGTTTATGCACTTCATCGGTGTGTGCGAAATACTCGGTGCCCTCGGACTCGTCCTTCCCGGACTCTTCCGGACAAAGCAACATTTGACAGTGTTGGCTGCGATCGGTTTGACGATCATCATGATCGGCGCAGTCGTTGTAACGGCTATCACCTTTGGAATCGGGGGAGCTATTGGGAACGTGGTCATTTGTCTCTTATGCGCGTTTGTTGCGTATGGCCGAACTAAGTTGAGACCGTTCCTTCGGTAAGAACTATGGAATTATCACGACGTATCAATTGGCCGCTCTGGGTGGGCTTACTGCTCACCCTCGCGGGCTTCATGAGTTACTTCTTCATCTTCGTCTGGTTCCCGTTTACACGCGACTTTCCGTGGGCCAACTTTCTGCTCTTCCTGATTGCAGGAGTGTTGCTCTTCATGGGATTGCGACGTGGCTTTGTCTCCGATCGTCCGCATCCCACGCGATCGAAGATCATCAGCGTGCTTGTAAGCGCACTATGCGTCCTGGTGATTGGGTTTTTTCTTTTTCTGTACTTCGTTGTCGGACGCATGTTGCCGGCGTCGAAAGGCGCGCCGCAAGTTGGACAACGAGCGCCGGAGTTTACGCTGCCTGATACTACAGGCAAGCAGGTCGCTCTCAACGAACTAATGACCGCGCCGATCAACGGCAAAGCACCAAGAGGCGTGCTGCTGATTTTTTACAGAGGTTACTGGTGACCTTTGTGCAACTCCGAGTTGCGGGGTATTGAAAAAAGTCTGGACAAGTTGAGCGCAGAAGGAATACGTCCGGTCGCGATCAGTGTTGATGATCCTGACGTGTCGCGCAATCTCGCGCAGCAGCGAGGCTACACTTTCACCTTGCTCTCGGATCAGAACGTGGAAGTGATTCGTCGATACGATCTGGTTCATGCAGGCGCCGGTGAGAATGGTCATGACATTGCGCGTCCCGCGGAGTTCCTGCTCGACACGACAGGTACAGTGCGATGGATCAATCTGACTGAGAACTATTGGATTCGAGCGAGGCCCGAGCAAGTGCTCGAAGTTTCGAAGTTGTTGAAATAAAAACCTTGGACAGGATGAACAAGATTTTTCAGGAAGTATCTTGTAAATCCTGAAAGAATCCTGTCCATCCTGTCCCATCAGCTCAGGAGTTAACCAACACGACGTTGGTTTGCACCTTCCCTGTAACCATCCTGGTAACCTCTTTCGAAGCTTGGCCGGTAAACTTCAGCGAAGTTTCCGAAGCCCGCCTCCTGGAAGTAATGAGAGCGCTGAGGATCGTAGCTCTTATCCTTCTTTCCATCATCCTTTCCGGTCTTGAAGCCATCTTTGTACGCCTGACTGCCAGCCGCTTCGCTGTTGTCAAAAACGTAATGGTTGTACCGGAAGTCGTAACCCCACGGATTGTATCCGAAGCCGTAAGGATACCCCCACCTTCTAAATCCAAACGGACGATAGATGCGATAGGGGTAATGACGAACGATGATTACCCTTCGCCGGCCCTGTGCCTGGACTTCGCTGGTCGAGACGAACGCGATACCAAACAACATGAGCGCCGTGAGAGCAACACCGCCAATCTTTCGCAAATATTTTCCTTTCATTTCTTAACCTTCCTTGTTCTAAGTCGCACTTCGCTTTTAGCCAACGCGAGTGCGGCTAATCAAACGGGTGTCAGTACGGCCGTTTGGCCAGTAAGTCACCACATAAGTTTCACGATAGAGACGCCGGCCATAGCGCACCAGACGCGACTGCGTCACTGAACGACGGCGGTTGTAACGCCTGTCATAACGTCGATCATAACGCCGGCCATAACGATCACGTTGCCACTGCGGCGCTGAACTCGCAGTGATGGTGCTGTTCTGCTGCACATCAGCAGCCTTTGCTTGTGCTGCTGGAACAAAACCCAACGTACTCAATGCCAACGCGATTCCCAGTATTCTTTTCATGTTTGTTTCCCCTTTAACACAAAAAACTTGGTCGGGCCCTCCATCGTTTTGGAGAGAGCCCGACCTATTTATAAGACACCTGAGGGACCCATCCGGTTACAACGCAGGACCCATTCCAAACGGCCATTCAAAGGCGTAAACCGGATTAAACTTTTGTTGTGCTTTTGGTGCTTTTTTGTGGCGAGTTTTAGCGTGAGTTTTTGTAAACCACTCCGCCTTTCATGACAAACACGACGCGGCGTACTGCAGTGATGTCCTTTAAAGGATCGCCGTCGAGCGCGATGATGTCGGCTTCGAGACCCGGTGCGATCGAGCCGATCCGATCTCCCATCCGCATTGCTTCAGCTGCGAGTGAGTTGGCTGAAACCATCGCCGCCATCGGATCGACGCCGCAATCACGAACACGATCGATAAATTCTTCGGCATTTCTTCCGTGTGAGCCGGCGAGGGCGTCGGATCCGAAGAGGATCTTCAGACCCGGAACCTTTAACGCTTGTTTTAAGAAGTCGTGATAAGAAGGGATGATCTCTTTGATCACTTGAAACGCTTCTTCAGGAAACCCCGGAGTCCCGACGAACTTGTCCTTGTTGAGCAGATAGTTTTCCATCACGAGTCCTGCCTGCGGATCGAGCCACACGCCTTTCTGGACCAGTAACTTCAGGTCGTCATCGCTCGCAAGTGTTCCGTGTTCAATCTCTGTGCAGCCCGCGCGAGCAGCAGCGCCGACAGCATCCTTGTACGCATGAACGAGGGTTCGCAAACCGAGTTTATTTGCTTCATCGCAAGCGGCATTTAGCTGCTCCTGCGACAACAACATCTGCGGCCGCCGAACACTGCCTGCAGCAAAGATCTTGATCAAGTCGGCGCCCGCTTCTTTTTGTTTTCTAACAAACGCGCGAATCTCTTCAGGTGTGCCGGTTTGATCGCCCTGGCCCATCAATGGTTGAGCGGAGGTGAGAATTCGAGGACCGGGCAGAGTTCCTTTTGCGATCGCATCGCGTAGCGGCAGATCGGCTGGCGAGCCAACACTCTGCACGGTTGTGAAGCCAGCCATGAGGGTGACTTTTGCGTTAGCGGCAGCTGCATCGGCGGCGAACTTTGAGTCGCCACCGCCGCCGGCGCTTTTCCCGTCTGGTCCAAAGATCCAGGTGATGTGGACGTGACTATCGATCCATCCCGGTAGCACGGTCAATCCACGCAGATCGTAATCGACTGGTCCAGCCTTCGGATCGATTCGAACAATCTTCGAACCTTCGATGACGATGCGTGTGTTGTGAACGACACCACCCTTGCCGTCAAACACGGTGCTCGCAGCGATGACGATCTGTTTCGGCTTTTGTTGAGCGCCAACACTGCACATCACAAGTAGCAAACACGCAATCAATCCATTGATTCGCATCTGTGTAATCTGTGGCTTACTTGGCGCGCGCACGTTCGAATGCGCCTTCGAAGTAAACGGGCTCCAAACCTGTCGCCCAGTATTCAACAGTCGTTCGATTTGGTTGTGACGTTTCCTGGTCGGTCGAGAGTGTCGGCTTAGTTGAGTCCGTTGGTTCAAACTCGAGCCAACCGATCCATGTTCCATCCGCTCGCTCTTCTCCGTAACTACGCACCGTATAAGTCGTGTCATCCGACCCACGCACAACGGTCGTATACTCCTGCAACAGTTCTGCCATCTCTTCCTCCCAATGTTCGTAGTCAAACTATACTTTACTGTCTCTTGCCGCGTGAGACGAGTTTCCATCGTCTGACCTTACCACGGCAACTCGCAGTGTAATTTTCCTGAGTGATCTTCGGCATCTCGCCAGGAACGACATAAGAAATGTAAAGCACCGATGCGTCTGACGTTGAATACGACGCTTCGGCGGCGCAGGAGTCCTCAACGACCACACCAAAATCCTGAATTACGCGACGGCGTCCCCCTTGAAAGCTAACAAGCGTCGCCATCTCAGTCACCGTTCCCTGGGACATGTCGCCTGTGTTCATCAGCAGTTCGTCGATGCCGTCGCTGTTGAGATCGGTCTTGCGCACGATGCTGCTTGCGAAATCAGTGTCGACGTCGGCGACCAGTTGTTGGCCTGAAAAGATTGCGACGCGCTTCGTGCCGAAGTTATCAGCGTGCGAAGCGTTGCACTCACTCACAGAGATCACGTAAAGAGTCTGCGTTTGATTTGCGGCTGTGAAGCTGCCGGTCGTCATGTCTATGATTGACGGCACTATCTGTCCGGCCTTGCGCGCCTCGGCGAGTGGATCTGTGCCTTTGCTCGTATCGACTTCGACGTTACAACGGTTCGAGTCAGTCAGGTACCTGCGAAATACTCTTGAGAGAACGTTTCTTGTAGTCGTTGCTGGAATCCTGACGTTGTTGAGTTTCCGATCGACTCGAAAGTCTAATAGCACCTGGCGATCCTTTTGCAGTGTGGGATTCTGCGCCGCGGCGCCCAATGCGACAAACGCGACAATTGCCAGAATGAGAAAGATTGTTTTCATCCGTATGGGGTTCCTTTCGCTCCACAGATTACACAGATTTACCCCGGACCGTGAAGGCGTTATTATCTGCTCACTTACTTCGGAGCCAGCAACCATGTTAAAGCCCATCACGTTTCTTGTCGCGATCCTGTTTGCGTCCGCATTGACCAGCTTTGCCAACGATGAATGGTCACAGTTTCGCGGGCCAAACGGCACCGGCGTTTCTGAAACCAAGGGTTTGCCTTCGGAGTTTGGACCAAACAAAAACGTCGTTTGGAAAACTCCACTTCCGGCAGGTCATTCGTCTCCGGTGCTGACGCACGATCGGATCTTCGTCACCGCACACGACAAAGAGAAACTGTTTGTGATCTCTCTGGATCGACAAACGGGGAAGATTCTCTGGCAGAAGGAAGCGCCACGCGCGCAAGCCGGACGTTTGCAGAACGTGAATGGTCCAGCGTCTCCGAGTCCGGTGACTGACGGCACAAACGTCTACGTGTTCTTCCAGGACTTCGGAATGATCTCGTACGACCAGCAGGGGAGAGAGCGCTGGAAGTTGCCGCTCGGTCCATTCAACATCTTCTTCGGCTTCGGCGCCTCGCCGATTCTTGTCGACGACAAGATCATTTTGCCTGTTGATCAAGATAACCCTAGTTCTTATCTGTTAGCAGTCGACAAAGACACCGGCAAGGTGCGTTGGAAGATCGATCGTCCGGTAGTGATCTCCGGCTACTCGACACCGATCGTTTACAAACCCGCGCAAGGTCCGAAGCAGATCATTGTTCCTGAGTCGTTCCAACTCTCGGCATACTCAGTTGCAGACGGCAAGAGAGTTTGGTGGGTGCGTGGTCTTGCGTGCGAGATGAAGTCGATCGCGAGTCACGACTCCGAGTATCTCTACATTAACGGCTGGGGATTTCCTCAGAATCAACCCGGCAAGCAGGTGCCGACGATATCGTGGGAAGAAGGTCTCGCCGCGTACGATAAAGACAAAGACAAGATGATCACGAAAGCCGAGATCGCTGCTGCAGGCGGCACGGCGATTATGGACAAGATGCTGACGGCGGCTTTCGAAGCGTTTGACCTGAATCGCGACGAGAAGTTGAACGAGAGAGATTGGGAAGTGTTCCGCGCAATGATGGCGGCAGAAAATGGTCTGCTTGCGATCAAGATGGGCGGCAAAGGCGACCAGACGGCGAATGCGATTCGCTGGCGTTACACGAAACCGGTGCCGCAGGTTCCGTCGACGTTGCTCTATCAGGGCGTGCTCTACATGATTAACGACAGTGGCATTCTGATCTCATTTGATCCAGCGACCGGCAACGTGATCAAACAGGGTCGACTTCATGGCGCTATCGACAAATATTTCTCCTCACCCGTCGCGGCTGATGACAAGGTTTATCTGATCGGTCAGGGTGGCCAGGTCTCTGTGCTAAAGGCTGGAGGCGACTGGCAAGTTCTCGCCGTCAATGAATTGGACGACGAGTGCTACGCAACTCCGGCGATTGCCGACGGTCACATCTACATCCGCACTCGCAGCGCGCTTTATTCTTTCGGCAAATAAGCCGGCGAATGCGGATGAGATGAGTAAGCGGATTATTGCTTGAGCTTCGCGGCCTTGGCGCGGATTCGATCTTCGAGTTTGCGCAGTTCCGGCGTGAGCTCGGGGCCGAAGTCTTCGGCTTCAAAGATGGGACGAAGATCGACCACTGCTTCACCATCAGGAGTGTCGGCGGCGCTGAAAGGTATGCGCTTGGCCCATTCAACCGCTTCATCCATCGATTTCACTTTCCAGATCCAGTAACCGGCGATGAGTTCGCGCGCCTCCGCGAATGGACCATCGGTGACGAGCCGCTTGCCCTCGGAAAACTTAACTCGTTTAGCCTTCGAACTCGGATGAAGCCCCTCACCTTCGAGCATGATGCCGGCATTCACCAGTTCCTCGTTGAACTTACCCATATCGGCGAGTAGTTGCTCGCTCGGCATGATTCCCGCCTCCGAATGTGCGTTCCCTTGGATAACGACCATCACTCGCATCTTAATATCTCCTTAAATTTCCAAATTAGAGCTTGTTTTCCGCCCTTTCACTTACTAGTCGAACGGGCAACGACGATTTCGACAATCGCGCAGAGTTTTTTTAGGTTCTGCCGGTTCTATCGCTGAATGCTAACATCTGACGCGTATGATCATTCATCTCGTCGACGGTACCTACGAACTCTTCCGCAACTTCTACGGAATTCGGCGCTTCAAGAAAACAGACCCGCCGTTTGGCGCCGTTGCTGGTGTATTAGGCGGAGTCGCGCAACTGCTCGAAGATGGCGCGACGCATGTGGGCGTGGCGACGGACCACGTCATCGAATCGTTTCGCAACAACATGTGGGCGGGTTATAAGACGGGCGCCGGCATCGAACGTGTGTTGCGCGCGCAGTTCACTCCGCTCGAGGAAGCGCTCGCCGCGATGGGTGTCACAGTCTGGGCCATGGTCGAACTTGAAGCCGACGATGCACTCGCGTCTGCCGCCTACCTCGCAGCCCAGGATGAGCGGGTCGAAAAGATCTGTATTTGGACACCTGATAAAGATCTCGCGCAATGCGTCGTTGAGGAGCGTGTGGTACAAGTTGACCGGCGCGGCGGCGTTATTCGTGGTGCAAAGGAAGTACGCGAGAAGTTCGGAGTCGCTCCGGAGTTTATTCCCGATTACCTCGCATTGGTAGGTGATTCTGCGGATGGTTATCCCGGGCTTTCCGGATGTGGACCAAAGACTGCCGCGACACTCATCAATCGTTATGGAGCACTGGAAAACTTCGGTCCGGATGTTCTGAACGACGAGAATCGCGCACTCGCACTGCTCTTCAAAGATCTCGCAACGTTACGAACCGACGCGCCACTCTTCAAAGACGTTGACGAGTTGCGCTGGGGCGGAGCAACTGCCGAGTTTCCGGCATGGACGGAAAAGATTGAGAGCGCACGATTGCTCGCGCGAGTGCGAAAGTTAGAAAAACGGTTAATCAACACATGAGTGACGCTTCGGCAGCGACAGCAACAGTTCCAGTAGCGACGGAGACTAAACCACCTGTCGCAGCTAAACCCCGCTACGATCGATCGATTGTTGAAGGACCGCTGATTCCGGCGGTCTGGAAGATCGCCTGGCCGACGATGCTCACGAATGTCATCGGTGGTCTGCAGGGCATGGTAGACCACGCGCTCGTCGGCAATCTCGTCGGGTTCAAAGCGAACGCGGCGATCGGCGTGAGTTGGCAAGTGTTCCTCGTCGTGATCGTTTTTATTTCGTCGTTGTTCACGGGAATGAGCGTGCTCGTGGCGCGTTTTGCGGGCGCGGGTGACGAGGAGAAAGTTAACCGCACCGTCTACCAGGCATTCCTCACCGCGATCTTCATTGCGCTCGGCGTCATGGCGCCTATCGGTTATTTCGTGTCGCCGTCGTTACTTAATCTCGTGAATGCGGCGCCCGATGTGAAAGCCGAAGCCCTGCCGTTCCTGCGCATCATGTTTGTGTTCAGTTTCGGCATGATGGTGTTTTTCATGCTCGGTGGCGCCTTGCGTTCCGCCGGCGACGCGCGCACGCCGATGATGCTGGGCATCGCGTTGACTGTGCTCAACCTGCTTTTGAATATAGTGCTGATCCGCGGCCTTGGTCCGATTCCATCGTTTGGAACAAAAGGCGCTGCGATGGGAACCTGCATCGCCTCTGGACTCGTAGCGATATACGCGCTGTCGCGACTCTGGAGCGGCAAGTGGGTGATCGCGATACCTCGCGGCGGAGGTTACGGACCTAACTGGTCCATCATCAAATCGATCTTCAAGTTCGGACTGCCGACGGGCGTGCAGGGAATTGCGATGAACATTGGTGGCGTGTTCATGCTTTCGTTCATCGGTTCGCTCGCGCAGAGCGCCGCCGCACAGGCTGCGTTCGCAGTCTCGTATACGGAACTGTTTTCGTTGATTACCTGGACGTCGGTGGGGTTGATGGGTGCGGCTGCGGCGGTCGCCGGACAAAATCTCGGCGCAAAGAAACCTGATCGTGCTGACGCCGCCGTACACGTTGCCGCGCGTTTCGGCTTGGCGGTCGCAGTGTTTGTTGGGATCTTCTTTCTGTTCTTCCCGCGACAATTGCTGGCGATCTTCGGAATGCACGATCCGGCGGTGGTTGAGATCGGGGTTCAGTTGTTGCGTGTGTTGAGTGTTTCAGGGCTGCTGATAACTGTTGCGCTGACTTATACGGGCGGGTTGCAGGGAACCGGAGACACGCGCAGTCCGCTTTATATTTCGATCATCTCGCAGATCGTCGTGCCGCTCGGGACATGTCTTGTGATCAAGGAAACGAGCCGGCTCGATCCAATTGATATCTGGCTCGCGATTCTCGCGGGTCATGCAACGCGATGTGTGTTGAGCGTGATCCGGTTTAGGCAAGGGAAGTGGAGAATGATTAAAGTCGAATAAAGCCATCCACAGATTACACAGAAGAATATCTGTCAGAAGAACAATTCTGTGTAATCTGTGGATGGCTTTATTTCTTCGCGCCGAGGCTTTGCTTCAGGATCTTCACCAGATCGACAACCTTGTGATCGGTATCGGCTTCTTCTTCAACCTTAACCACATTCGAGCGTTTCGCCTGTTTCTTCTTCACTAACTTCAAAAGCGAATCGGTTTGCTTGTCCGCCAACTTCGTCGGTGTGAACTGCTTCTTTGACTTACTCGCGATCAACTTCTCAAACTTGTGTACCGTCGTTTTCGGCGCTTCTTTCTTCTTCGGCAGGCCGATGTCAGCAGGCGATCGCAGCTCCTCCGCGAACCGCATCGTCTCAGCGCGCAGAATTCCTTTGTCGGAAAAGATCGCGACCAGATACTCTTTGCCACGCATCACGAAAGTTGCTACACCTGCAAGCCCGCTCTTGTCCATTGTCTCCGCCAGCAGCTTATAAGCTTTTTGCGAGCCGGCTGCGGGCGTCAGGAAATATCCGCGCTCGAAATACAACGGCGGGATCGAGTCTGCCGGAACAAATTGCTTGAGATCGATGTCGCGAGTTTTCTCAGGCGCGAGTCGTTCCAACTCCTCGTCAGTAACGATCACATATTTCTCTTTATCGACCTCGTAGCCACGCACGACCTCATCGACATCAAGATCTTTACCCGTCTTCTCCGCATAATACTTTCGCGCCAGCGGTTGCCCATCTGGTCCAAGCATGCGCAGCGACGCGCGATTCGAGCGCGCCGCCGGAAACAAGTTCACGGGCACACTAACGAGCCCAAACGTCAGAGTTCCGGACCAGAACGGCCGCCCGCCGGCATTCTCCTCTTCGGGTTCTACGGTTTGTTGTCTAGTTCTAGGCAGCGCGTTTCTCCTTCCTCAACGACGCAATGCTCTTCGCAAGAACACTGTCGAGTGCCGCTGTCTTCGGTTTCGCCTTCACTGGCTTCAATCGCGGAGCGTGCCCCTTGGCTTTCTTCTCTATGAACTCCATCACGCGCTCACGATATTCATCTTTGTAATCCTTCGGGTTGAACTCGCCCTGCAGTATCTCCACTAACTGTTTCGCCATCGCCAACTCTTTTTGAGTTGGCGCAGCACCTGTCGGCTTCGTGAGCTGGTCCGCAAGAATCACTTCATTGGCGTCTCGCAACGTGAAGAGATAAAGATAATCGTCGATGGCGCGGAGTGCGCCCGCGTAATACTTGTTGCGCATCACCCAATGCGCGATGCCTTCACTCTCTTTGTTCTGCAGCGCTTCGGCGAGAGCGAAGTAATCTTTGTCGTTGTCGCCGTCCGGGCCGAGATAGTAAGGACGTTCATACCACTGCTGACTGATCTTGGCTTGCGGAACAAACTCGACAACCTCGATATCGCGAGAAGGCGCCGGTGTGAGTATTTCGAGATCTTCCTTCGTCAGGATGACGTATTTCCCTGGTTCGATCTCGTATCCCTTTTGAATCTCTTCAGCCGGCACTTCGTCGCCCGAATCAGGATCGATCATGTGTTGCTTAACACGATGTTTTTGTCGATCGTCGAGCACGTGAAATCGCACCGTGCGGTCCTGCACAGCCGAATAAAGTTTGACCGGCACCTTCGTGGTGCCGAGTTTTATCTCACCTTTCCAGATAGCTCGCGCTGCCATAAGAACCTTCTTCTATCACCTCACCGCAACAATCGGAACAACGTGGTTCGCGGGTTTCAGATTCCTGTACGCATACTGGACAAACGTTGCAGTCACAATCGGTACAGTAAGAGCCCGCTTGATACGCGTACGCTTGCTGGCACATCGAACAAATTTCGGTGCCGCCCTCAAACCACCACCAGGGAGCAGTGCTTTTCATGGCAAAAGATTAGCCACAAAAAGGCACAAAATGCACATAAGACAATTTCATTTTTATGATCTGTGTCTTATGGATCTTTTGTGGCTATTTCCATTCTCCCTGAAGGGTGAAGGCGGCCCAGTAGTGTGGTTGATGCCAGCGCGCATCTTTCGACATCGAGGCTTGAGCGGCACGGAGCGCAGCCGCGGGCCGCAGTTTTTGTCCGAGCATTCCTTCGTAAAAGCGTTTCATGAACTCGGCCGTCGCGCGATCGTCTATCTGCCAGAGACTCGCGACGACGCGAGGCGCACCGGCGTACATGAACCCACGCGTCAATCCGACGAGACCTTCGCCTTTGATCTCTTTTCCGAGCGCCGTCTGACACGCGCTCAGCACCACGAGATCTGCTGACAGCTTGAGATTGTAAAGATCGTACAGCCGCAGAAATCCGTTTTGTGGCCGACCCTTCTCGTCGACAAGCGACAACACAACTCCCGACAGTTCAGGATGAGTGTTGTTGATTAGACCGTGCGTGGCGAAGTGAACGATTTGATACTGGCCCAACTCGGCGCTGGTCGCGAGTGTGCGGTTTGCCTGGAAGTCGACGGCCTCGAGTTTCAACTCATTGTTTGCATAGCGCGTGATCTCGTCAGCTTCCTGGCGACTGAACCGCAAGCGTCGCAAGTCACCAAGGCCAATCTCGGACGCAGATCTCACAGCGTCTGCCGCGGAAGTTTTTTCCTCACGCGCAGCGTGCGCGAGCTTTGCAGTTAGAACACGTGAATCGTCAGTCGAGAAAACTGGATCGGCAAACACCGCCAGAGTCTTTGGTGCTGGTTTGCGATTGGTAGTTTCGTGTCTGAGCGAAGCGACAACTGCAGTTGACGGTGCAGTCACGATCTCGTGGTCCAACATCAGCGGTTGCGCGTTTGTGGGATCAGGTAAACCGGAAAAGGGAACAAACTGCAACACACCGTCGCTCACGATCAGTAGTCGCTTACTCTTCAACTCGGCGGCGGCTGGTCCTAATATGGTTTGACTCAGACTCGCGGCAGACTTCAGATATTCTGCGTCCGCCGATTCTAATCGCTGTCGACGCTGTTCGAGTGTCTCGTTCGCGACGCTTTGATTGCGTGCAGTCAACAGTTCGTAAACACGTCGCGCCAGCGGTTCGATAACCGCGCGATTGGGCAGTTCGTAAGTCTTGACTGAGTCAGGCGTGACTGCCCAAAGGAAACTCTTCTGTTCGCCGAGTGAGTATTCGAGTAGCAAGGTATCGGGATCGAGAACTTGCTTTTGAGTTTCTTCAAGAGTGAGTGGCAGCGGCTGAGTCAGTGCCGCATACTGTGGGCTCGTCTCGCGAATTCGCGCTTCAATTAGCTCGTACTCCGCAGTGAGCGCTGCGATTTCTTTTGCCGCCGCTGTGGCCTGTTCATCCGTGTGATTTTCACTCAGCAACCGCACCTGGCTCTCGGCTTTATCGGCGATCGATTGTTCCAAATTGCGTTTACGTTCCAACAGTTGCGGATCTACGCCGTGATGAATTTCTGCGTTCGCTTCGCTGAGCAACTCGAGCAGCGAACGTGCGCGTCCTGTCTCACTCGCATTAAAAGCCGCTACGTCCAAACGCTGCGAAGGATTCTCTTTGTGTAAGCGCATCAACAGGTCGATATAAAACTCTCGATACTGTTGCACTGAAGCAAAAAACGTCGCGCGCAACTGCTGGCTCGCAACCCTATTCCGCAAACGCTCGACGAGTGTTAACGCAGCTTCGATCCGTTTACGTGCTTCGTTGAGATTGCCAAGATCGCGTTCGACACGCGCAATATAAAAGAGCGCGCTCCCAACTCCTCTTTCATCGTTGATCGTCTGGCGAACTTTAAGCGTTTGATTGAAATAGTCGAGCGCCTTTTCTTTTTGCCCGAGACTTTCGTAGATGAGTCCGAGATTGACCAGAGTTGAAGCTGTGTAAAAGTGATTGCCGGCTTTCTCCATGAACGGAAGCGACTCGTTGAAATAGTCGAGCGCCTTCTGCTTGTTTCCAAGGTGTTCGTAACAGTCGCCGATATTGCGGAGAGCAATACCGAGGCCGAGTGGCTCGCCGATTGGGCGTCGCATTTCCAACACGTGTAGATGTATGTCGAGCGCGCGCTGGTACTGTCCGAGCTTCGCGTAAGTCGTTCCGAAATTACTGATGAGAACCGGATCGATGTCGCCCACTGTTAAGTAGATCGCCGCTGCTCGATCGTACATCGCAAGACGATTCTGAGTGTCGCCCAGCTCGCCGTAAATCCAACCGATGTTGTTGGTCACATCAGCTTCTCCCCGCGGGTTCTTTGCTTCTCTGTAAAGCGCAGCGGCTCTGGTGTGTGAGTCGATCGCTTTCTGAAACTCACCGATGTCGCCATAGATATTCCCGACTTCATGAAGTGTGAAAGCTTGCAGCAATTTCTCATTGACGTTTTGCCAGAGCACAAATGCTGCCTCATATTTCTCTATCGCTTGTTGATACGACTGTCGCGTTCGCTCGTTGCGCAAAGCCTTCGCTTCGGTGAAGAGTGTTTGTGCGGCGACACGGTCGCGATCCGGCTCCGTCGCAGTGCGCAACTCCTCGAGCTTCACTTCGTAGTTGCCCGGCATCTTCGGCGAAGTTGAAAGCACTTCAACGCGATACGCGCCCGAAGTTTCGGCTACCACAAAGACTGGCTCAATACCTTTATTGCCGTTCGGGCTATCGACTCGCACGACTTTGGTCCCATCGGGTGTGTAAATAGACACCACGACATCAACTCCACGTTGATCGACTGTGAGATGAACGTATTGGCCGGACGTCAGAGTAAGTGTGTAGGAATCTGCCTCGCCTGCATTGATCGTGCGTGCGATGGGCTTAGACAATTCGAGCGCAGTTTGATTCTGAGGTTGAGCAGCAGGACTTGTCAGCGTACCAGCGATCAGCAGAACGCAAAGACCAAGAGATCTGCACAAGAGGTCCGGGGATTGAAGCGGCATGAAACCTCCAGCGGGCAAATATTCGGTTTTACAGGTAACGCGTAATTTCTATTTAAAAAGGACCGGCATAGTGTAAGATTCGTCCTTTCACCAACCTCCCATTTTAATTTTTTCGACTCCTTTGATGGACATTTGAGCTAGAGAGCGGTTCCCCCGACTTTGTCGCTTCGCCCCGTTCGAGACATTGCCGTCCGCCAATCCTCATCGTTATGGGCGAAGCTGAAGACCGAGGGCGACGTCCCGCTGACTCAAAGCGTGGGCGGCCACAGCGGCAAACAAGTGCACCACTCGGCATCTTGATTTTGACCGCGATGAGACTTCTCTGTCTGAGGTACAAAGACATCGTTGCCGAGAGTGAACGACTGGCGACGGTCAACAACAACCCGGACATGCGCGTTGGCAAATCGACCTTGGGAAATATTATCAGTGGCAGTATTCGCCAACCCGGAACCGCAAAGCTTGATAGTCTCCGCATCATTCTCAACCTCTCGCGTGCAGATATGGATGCGGCTATTGGTTTGCGGCCGCAACGTCGTTTTATCGACCAACTGGAGATGAGTCGTGCACGTACACACGAAGTGCCGCACGATGCTGTGGCGCGTCATCGAAGAATAAAGTTGCCGATCGTTCGGGACGATGCGAACCTCGAGGATACGCAGTTCTTCGAAGGCTCTTTGACGCGTTGGACCGAGATTGAAGTCGAGTATCTCGGATCGTTCTATCCACCACACCTTGCATACGTCGTTGTTGGTGAAGAGGACACGAATGCATCGCCGATCGCACCGCCGGGTAGTCGTGTGCTTGTGAACAAGCTCTTGAACAAGGTGCAGCCGGCAGAGAACGTGAGCTTTCACGAGCGTGAGTTGTTTTATGTTCTGACACCTAATGGACTCACGTGCATGTACGCGGAGTACGCACCCGGCAACAAGATCGTCCTGATACCTCATCCCGCATCAGGAAACATGCGCGAAGAATTCAATCGTGACGAAGTGAAGATCATTGGCCAGGTTGTTGGTGTGCTCTATCCCAAGTGAGTTCTAATTTCCGAGATACCGGACAATTGTCGATAGTTATCCTCGACGTAAGTGAGTGATGATCAATTACTTGGCGGAAAACCGCCAAGCCTCTTTGAGTCGATTCGTTGAATTTAGTTCACCTTAGCCCTCTATCAGGTAAAGACCTGACCGCACGCTTTTCAAAAAGGTAAATCGCTAAAACGAAACGTCTTAACACTTCGACGTTCGTTGTTTCCTTTCCACGATACCGGACAAAACATTTTCTTGTATGCACCACTGGATATTACTGCTGTAAACTCCGCCGCATCCATACCAATAAATAGCGGCACTACAAACCTCCGGAAATTGAAGCCTCGATCACCTCCCGCGTAAGAATGGAGGACCTCATTGTGCTGGCTGGTCAGGAACTGAAAACGCTGCGCAATCGACGTGACATCACCGTTCGTGAAGTGGAACACGCAAGCCGGCGAATCGCCGACGTCAAAGGCGATAAGAGGTTTTGTGTTTCAAACGGTTGGTTGGCTCAACTCGAAAACGGCGTCTCAGAGCCGAGCATGTGGAAGCTGTTCAGTTTGAGCGTGATCTATCGGGCTAACTTTCTGGAACTCCTTCGGCTTTACAACGTCGACGTTGACGATAAGGAGAAGTACGAGTCGATCGCGGAACCGTATCTCACGCAGTTGATATCTCACAGCCACACCTCGGCTGAGATTGCTCATTCAACAACAAGTCTGGCAACGACTCCAATTCTCGAAGCTGACCACAACAGCACACACATTATCTATGCCCATCTTGGTCTGGCAGATTTCACCATGAATCCGATGATCAGGCCGGGTGCACTCCTCAAAATCGACACGAGCCAGAACAAGCTACTCACAAATGGTTGGCACAACGAATATGAGCGGCCAATTTACTTCATTGAGTTGCGACAGGCTTACGCATGCGGCTGGTGTGAGTTGCAAAGCGATCAGTTGCTGATCATTCCGCATCACTCATCATCAGTCAGCGTCCGGCGATTTACTTATCCGCGAGAGGCGGAGATTGTCGGGCGAGTTGTCGGTTACAACACACCCTGTGTGGATGTCGAGTCTCAGGCTGAGTCGCGAAGGGTAAAGGCGATACCGGCGAAGCATACTCAGAAATGAGTTTAGTATGGACAACTGTCCTTGCTTGTAATTCTAAGCAAAAGAGAACTTAATGCCACTTCGGAGTCGACGCCATTCTCAAATAAAACCTCGGTTGCTTCGAATCCCAAGCAGAAAAGAAAAATTCTCCTGCCTCTCGAGTGCAAAGCGTAGAGTAGGCCCCAAACGACAACACGATTTCGCCCGCAACAAAGCTTGGCATTAGGCTTACCCCCAAGCTTAATAAAAGACTCAATAACGCGGTTCTCCCGCGCGACTGCCAGATAAGAAACACACATGATGGACGCGCCTACACCTTCGACTTCGGTTTGTGTTTCCTCATACAGGGAGAGGGCGAAAAGACATAAAGACGGCAGTGTACTGCTGTCAATCGCCGAGGATCGGATTTGTAAGCTGAACGGTGTTGGCGCTCTGACATGGATGATTCTGGAAGAGAATCCAGCGGGACTCGGTGTTGATGATGTTGTGCTGCAGCTGAGTGACCAGTTTGCAGCGATAAATGCCGAAGGCGAGTTGCAATATCGGGTATCGCGCGAGCAACTCCATACGGATACGGCGCAGTTTCTTAAGAAGATCAGTGAGATGAAATTACTCCGTATTGAAACGGAGTCGAGCGGCCGGGAGTGCTATCGAATAAATGAGGGTATCAGTGCGACGACGTCGAATACGGTCAGCATAACCGCAACTAAAAGTCGCGATACCATTTCCACTAGCTCAATACCGCGTGAGCAACTCGCGCGACCCACAACTCAGAGGGAAGCTGTTCGCTTATCAAAACGAGAGACGTTTGTCGCCTTTGTCGGATTGCTGAGCTTCGACCTTTTATTGAGACTGCGCGGTTTCCAATCGCTGATCAAAAAAGTCGAACATTGGCCCATTAAAGAGCCACAGACAATCGACCTGGAACTGTGTGAACGAGTCCGCGCGACGGTGGACCGCGCCCAGGTGTACTACCCGAAAAAAGCGATGTGCCTCCAGCACTCGGCAGTGCTGACGTGCTTGCTTAGGCGTCGCGGTGTGCCGGCCGAATTGGTCCTGGCGGCGCAGGAGTTTCCACCGAAGGGCCACGCGTGGTCCGAGGTCGACGGAGTAGTAATCAACGACTTGCAATCAGTAAAGAATAGTAACCGAGTTTTAAAGCGAATCTGAGAAGTCCCACCTGATAAATATATGAGCGCCCTAGGTGGAATTTTCAACTTCGGAAATCATCCCGCTCCGGTGGACCAGTCAATGCTGGCATCGCTGGGTAAAGCACTGGACACACGCGGACCAGACGGAGGTGGCGAATCAGTCAGCGTTAACGTCGGAATGACTTATCGCGCTTTTCACACGACTAAAGAATCTCAATTCGAATCGCAACCACTCACGTCAACTGATGGGCACATGCTGACGTGGGATGGTCGGCTTGATAATCGAGACGATCTGATCGCTGAGCTTTTCTCCGGCCCACGCTCAAGGATTTTTACCGATGTCGAGATCGTGCTGGCGGCTTATTTACGGTGGGGCCAAAACTGTTTTGTGCGATTAGTCGGAGATTTCTGCCTGGCTCTCTGGGATCCGCACCAGAAACTGTTGCTTCTTGTTCGTGATGTAGTTGGAACGCGACCGATCAGTTATCACCTGCACCGGGGAGGAGTCGTTTGGTCAACGGAATTAATTCCGTTGCTGGACGTCACCAACATCCGGCGCGAAGTCGAAGAAGAATATGTCGCAGGATTTTTGATGCGCTATCCCGAACCGGGAATTACACCTTATAAAAATGTTTTGGCAGTAAAGCCAAATCATATTGTCTCAATAAATCAAAGCGGACAACTCAAAGAAACAAGTTATTGGCGTCTCGATCCGGATCGCGAGATTCGTTACCGGCGTGACGAAGAATACGAAGAGCATTTCATTCATGAGTTCGGTGCCGGAATGAAAGCTCATTTGCGTTCTCACCGTCCGGTGTTTTCAGAAGCCAGCGGCGGCCTCGACAGTTCTTCTATCGTTTGTGTCGGCGATGGCTTGATAAAGAGCGGGCAAGTGCAAGGCACACGGCTGGACACGATTTCTCACGTGTACGACGAATCAACGACCGCCGATGAGAGTAAATTCATTCAGATTCTGGAAGAGCACATAGGACGGTCAGGTCATCACCTCAAAGAGTCAGAGTATCCATATCTGAAGCAGCTCGACCGCATGCGATCGCTCGTGCCAAATGGTGTGGATGTTTTCGCAGAATACTACCGGGGAGCTCAGGATACGATGGACCGTGCGGGGGCGCGAGTGCTCCTTAGTGGAGAGGGTGGCGACCAGATGATTGGTAGCAGTGACGATCCGTCTCCGGAACTGTGTGACCTTCTGGTCCAACTAAAGTTCCTCACGTTGCACAAACGATTGGGCGTTTGGAGTGGGGCCCTAAAGCGATCGTACCTATGGCTACTCTGGCAGCGAACGATAATTCCCACATTGCCTCAATCATTGCAGTCCATTTGTAGCAAGCCGGTCAACCAGATGCCGCCATGGTTCAACGGAGATTTTGTGGTGCGAGCGCGATTGAAGGAACGGCTGCTTTCAAAAGTTGATACCGGTGAATTCCGTTTGCCAAGTGCTCGTGATCAGTATGCGGGTTTTGCTTCAGCGGCGACTCACATCGCCTCCGGGTATCGAAGACAACGATTCAACGGTGAGCTCAGATATCCCTTTATGTATCGCCCGCTCGTCGAATTTCTTCAATCGATTCCGTTTGAGCAGCACATACGGCCCGGTGAAACACGTTCGTTAATGCGACGCGCGCTAAGAACCGCACTACCCGAGCGGATCGCAAGACGAAGAACAAAAGGCAATCCACACGAAGCGATTTGTCGTGCAGTCATTCGCGAACTACCAAGCCTGCGAATGCTTTTTAAAGACCCTCGCGTCGATGCTTATGGTTACGTCGATCCAGTTGCTCTGTTCGAAGCCCTGGAACTGGCCAGTCACGGATTGAGGATCCGTATTGTGTCGTTACTGAAAACGATTTCGCTTGAGTTGTGGCTGCGAACGCTCGAGCAATCGGGAAGATCGACAACAATGGTAGGTAGAGAGCCAACAACAGTAACTAAGTCACAAGTGGTTGGTGCCGAAACCGCGTGGGCTGAAGCGACGGCTTAGCAGTGAACGCGAAGATTAGTCATCAAGGGTATTGACCTTCGCACAATTACAACAACAAGGAGAGTCCTCAATATGAACTATCGACCTGCACAAATCGAAGACGTGGACACTGCCGGAGGGTTCATCTGCGGCACCAAGTGGTGATGGAGCAATTTGATTGGCTAACTTTAGAGTTGAACATTTTGTACCTGGAAACATTGGATGCAAACGTTGAGTGATCGCGAGACCTCGGTGATGTGAGACACAGAAACTCGATTCTCACCTCTACGACTGGATCAACATACCTGCTGTCTTAGTAGAAGATGTTCTGCCTAAAAAACTAAAGAAGGGAGGAGACGACAAATGAATAACGACTACGAGGTCGCTGCTGTCATTGAACTTGGCGCGGCAGAAGCTATCGTGTTGGGTCAGAAGAGTGATGTGCAAGCGTTCGATACGCTCACTGGCGAGCTGAGTGTGAGATACATCGAATCGATGGAAGACTAAGCTGAATGACGCTCGTTTCTCGCATACCTCGCTGAGATCTTAATTCCTCATGTCTACCAACTGAGTAGCTTGCTGCTCGGTGGGGAGAACAGTTCGCTGATAGAACTTCAGTAGAAAGGAGTAGCAGACAATGACCAACGAATATGAAGTTGCTGCCGTTATCGAACTTGGCAAAGCCCAGGACATCGTTTTGGGCGAAAAGGTAGAAGACAGTGCAATCGACAGTGTGACTCTCGAATTTGGTACGCGCTATATCCCTGCCACTTAGTGACGAACGCCAAAGCAGGGTTAATACTGCGTTCCATCTAACGAGAACGTGTATCGGGCAGGTGAAAACCGGCATCGACAGTAGTGTGTCGCCCATTAACCGTTGTATGACGCCAGTTTAATCCTGCCTGATACTTCTTCTTTGGACACAACGATGTCTCTAAATCCCGAGAGCCTTTGGTTGTTTAAGCAACTGAAGCCTTTTATTCGCGTTCATCTCGCAAGCTTTGCGCTTGTGCTTACCTCAGGCCTGCTGGTCATGATCGAACCATTGCTGATGAGGTTTTTGATTGACGAGGTGTTGCCAACGCGTTCACTGCGCTTATTTCTGCCCATCATCGGTGGGTTCTTGTTCGCCTATCTGGGACGGATTGTTTTTAATGCCTGGGGCGTAATGTTGAGTAACCGGGCAACGCAAAAAATGATCTTCAGGACCAGACTGCGCCTGCTCCGGCAACTGCAAAGGTTGCCGGCGGAGTACCACGAAAGAAACTCCGTCGGAGACCTACTTCACCGTCTCGAGTTCGACGTATGCCTGATTGGAGAATCGATCGGACAGATTACTACTCTTTTCCTGCGCACCATTATTACCACTGCGTTCATCGGATTGACGATGGCCTACTTGAACATGCACCTGACGCTCATTGTCATACCTTTAGTGCCAGTCTTCTTACTGCTTCGTCATCGGTTCCAGCGACCTCTCCGAAAGTGTTCAGATGCGGTCCAATATCAAAAGGGTCAGGCGACCGCGTTTCTACAGGATCAGATCTCTTGTATAGCTCAGGTACAACTTGTCTGTCGGGAACTTACTGAAGCCTGTAAGTTCATCAAACTCTCTGCTCGAGCTGCGCGTAGCGAAGTGAAACGACAGCGCACGGAACTGATCTTTGCCTCTTCCGCGGCTTTAGTAATCATGCTCAGCGTCATTGCGATTCTCGCAATCGGTAGTTACGAAGTATTGCAGGGCACGTTAAGCGTGGGCAGCATGGTCGCTTTCTACAGTTATACCCTCCAACTCTTTGGTCCTTTGTACTTAGCCATGGATATTTTTGCTCGCTTTCAGCGCGTCGGTGCCAGCGCACGCCGATTGTTGGAAGTGGAGCAGGCACAAATCACACTATTCGATCGCCCAGATGCAGTTGATGTAGCACGCGACTGCCCAACACGCCTTGAACTGCACAAAGTTTCTTTTCGGTATCACGCCGAGAAGCCTGTCCTCACAGAAGTTTCCTTTAAGCTCGAAGGTACTGAGAAAGTCGCACTCGTGGGCGCTAGTGGATCCGGCAAGAGCACAATTGCGCGTCTGATTGGACGAGTTTACGACGCGGGTGAGGGCGCGGTGCTGGTGAATGGAACCGACGTACGGAATCTCAGATTGAAGAGTCTTAGATCGACAGTGTCTTTTGTACCACAGGAAGCGCCAATCTTTGACACTACGCTGCGCGAGAACCTGCTCTATGGCAATCCAAATGCAAGCCAGGTTGAACTCGAGCGAGTGGTCAACATTACGCAGCTACAGGACGTCATCGGTCGTCTTTCGATAGCTTGGGATGAGCCACTCGGTCCCAGGGGAATCAAGCTATCCGGTGGCGAGCGTCAACGTTTGGCATTGGCTCGCGCGCTGCTTCAGCAGCCACGAATCCTGGTGCTGGATGAGAGTACGTCGGCATTGGATGCGGTGACGGAGCAGAATTTGTTTGAGGCCATGGGCGAGCTAGCACAGGCAACAATTGTTATCTCCCATCGGCTGTCCACGATTATGTGGGCCGATCGGGTAATAGTATTGGACCGGGGAAGAGTCGTGGGTGAGGGTAGTCATTCTTTCCTCTACGCTACCAATAAGACCTACCGCTCCCTGTGTGAGAGTCAGTTTGAACTTGAGCCTAAGTCTCAAACCAGACAGCAAGCGCCCTTGCGATTTAGGGAGGCAGCAACCGTAGCTGTGCCTTAGAAAACACCATGCGATACACCATTGAACAATTCATGCAAACGACGAAAGTGCTGGGTGGAGCTTTTTCGCCAGATGAGGAATCGGTCCTGTTTACATCTAACGCGACGGGTGTTTTTAATGTCTATAACATTTCGCTGCGTAGTGGAGAGCAACAGCAGTTAACTCACTCGTCAACTCACAACGTATACGGTCTCTCGTACTGTCCTGATGGCGAACGAATCCTGGTCTCGCGTGAGAGAGACGGAAACGAACTCCATCAGCTATGTATTCTGGATAGGGGCGGCGAGGTCCTGGACCTCACCCCGGGTGATAACGTTGCGGCGAGATATTTTGGTCCAAACGCTGACGGCTCTTCGTTTTATTGCGGGACGAATGAACGCGATCAACGGCACTTTGATATTTATAAGGTTAACTTCAGAACGCTAAGCCGCGAGTTGTTGTATGCAGACATAGAGGGATATGAATTTGGTTGCATCTCCGTTGATGGAAGATACATCGCGCTTTGTGAGTCACGCACCAGAGAAAGGTCAGATATTTTTCTCTACGATACCGAACAGAAGCAATTGAGATGTTTGACGACTCACGACGACGACAGTTGCTATTGGCCATCTCGTTTCGACTGGAATTCCAAATATTTGTATTACACAACCGATCGCAATGGTGATTACCTTTACGTGGAACGGATAGAGTTGGAGACTGGCAGGACGGAGCAAATTGTGAAAGACGATTGCGATTGCCACATCGCTTTTTCGCCTGGAGGAAAATATCAAGTTATCACTCGCGATCGAGATTATTTATTCCAAATCGAAATTAGTGACGCCGAGTCAGGTGAGCTTGTGCCTTTCTCGGTCAGGCCGGGTGAAGGAGTTGCCGGCTTTAATTTCTCGCTATCCGAACAGCGCATGATCTTTTATCTTCAGAGTGATCTTCGGCCCGGCGATCTGTGCGTGTTTGACCTTCAGTCGCTGAGCGTACGCCGCCTCACAATCAGCCTCACGCCTGAGATCGATTCAGCGGATCTGGTGGATTCTGAGATCGTTCGTTACCGATCCTTTGACGGACTGGAAATTCCATCATTGCTCTGGAAACCGCGGCACGTGAGTGCTCTGAATAAAGCTCCGGCGATAGTCTATGTGCATGGTGGTCCAGGCGGCCAAAGTAGAAAAGGCTACGACGGGCAGACACAATTTCTCGTCAATCAGGGTTACGTTGTGCTGGCCCCCAACTATCGAGGCAGTTCCGGACATGGAAAGGGTTTCCGAGCGCTGGATAACGGAAAGCACACGCAGGAGCCATTGTTAGATTGTATCGCGGCCGGAAGATACCTCGCGTCGTTGGACTATGTGGACAGTTCGAAGGTGGCAATCATGGGCGCGAGCTATGGCGGCTTTCTTACCCTCTCAGCGTTAACTTTTCACCCGCACGAGTTTGCTGCCGGCATTGATCTTTTTGGACCCAGCAACTGGCAAAGAACCTTGGTTTCGTTTCCACCATACTGGAAAAGCGCCCTCGTGGACTTTTACAGAAAGATTGGCGATCCGGCCACTGATGATGAGATCCTGAAAAAGATATCCCCGCTCTTTCACGCTGATGCCATAGTTAAACCACTGTTAGTGCTCCAGGGGGCGAACGATCCGAGAGTGCTCAAATGTGAGTCAGATGAGATCGTTGAAGCGATTATGCGAAAGAATGGCGTTGTCGAGTATGTCGTCTTTGATGATGAGGGACATGGCTTCACCCGAAAGACAAATCGAAAGTACGCATATGAGCGCATTATTAATTTTCTTGATCGCTATTTGAAGGGCGAAGTTCGAGCCAACGAAAGCGGAATTGTTGCTGCGCGAGCTTAAGTTTAATGAGACGTGCTTGATACGTCTGGTCCAGCGGGTTTCAGCCATTCATCAAACCAACGGATCACTCGATTACAATAATCAACCCGGTTTGCGTAGAACCAAAACATATGGTCCTCACCTTCGTACCGGGCATATTCTACCTCCTTGCCCAGCCGGCGAAGAGCGACAAATGTCTCATCCGAATAATTCGGCGTGGTGACTCGGTCGCTGGTCCCCTGGACGATTAAAATCGGTGTAGTCACCTTGTCAAAATAAAAAATAGGTGAGTTCTCGATATAACGTTCGCGGACTTCCCACAGACTGCCACCGACATTTCCCGCTTCTGATTCTGCCCAATTTATCCAATGACTCGTCCCGTCTGAGTCCATCTGTCCGTACATACTCACAAGATTGCCTCCGCCGGCCCAGGCGACTGCGGCTTTAAATCGCTGCACCTGAGTGACCACACTGAGAACGGCATATGATCCATGACTGTGACCCATAATGCCAAGACGTTCCGGATCGGCAACACCCATCTCAATCACTTTGTTTACGCCTGGTAAGACACTTCTGACGATTTCCTGCATCGGCTCCCCACGACTCATCCGGCTATCAGCCAACAAGACTGCGTATCCGCGCGTGGCTAGAAGTTGCTGGTTGTTCACGGAATCTTGCGCCAGATTGAACTTGAGACCGAAGAGATTCATGTGTCTTGATAATTCGTCGTTAGGATAGAGTAAAACCACTGTGGGATAACGCTTGCCTTTTTCGTAACCGGCAGGCAGCAGCAACGCACCTCTCAGCCGTTCACCATTTAGACCTTGCCACTCAATCAAGCTCGATGTGCCCATCACGTAGCGGTCAAATTCCGGGTTAATCGTCGTTATCCTTCGCGGATTGCGCAGGGACTCATCAAGAGTCCAAAAGTCAGGACTGTGGCCTGCGTCCTCGGAGATATAGACAAAGGAGCGACCGTCGGGTGTACCCACTGCCGCCGGATTGAGTACATTGCCGGCGCCGTAGGTCTTATCTTCATCAGTCACTGTTACGATCTCGCCGTTACTCAAATCGATTCTGGCAAGGCCCGCACGGAGAGAATCGCGATCGGATGTGACTACGATTACTGAACGATCATCGTCGGGCGACCAAACGCGTCCAGCAATGCTGGAGGGAACAATGTCGACGATGTTCAAGTTGCGGAACCGTGCGACTTCAACCGCCGTTGCATTTGTTGTTGATACTTTCCAGAGGGAGGAGGCCGAGATTAGATACAGCGCTTGTCCCGTTTTGTCCCATAAGGCCGCTCGAAGTAGATTAGAAAAACCGGTAGTAGGTCCGCCAGTGACTTTGCGTGTTTGCTTGCCGTCCGCGGAAACCAAATAGCATTCCTGGCGCGGCCGTTCACCCGGCCGAGATTCGAAGTTGGTGTAGCTTAGAGTCGCATTGTCAGGTGACCAGCTAACACTGAAACCAACAAATCCCTGTTGCAGGTCCCTGGCAATAGAGATAGGAATCATTTCCCGCAAAGAAAGAGTAAACAGGTCAAATCTCAAACGAGCGCCGTCGTTTTTGACACTAGTAAAAGCGACCTGTGTGCTGTCGGGTGAGAACCAGTAACCGCTTGGCTTTAAGTTTCTCACCAGCCGTTTAACTTGCGAATTAGCTATCTCGGTGAGCACCAGATCCGCCGTAAAGCCAATATCATAAATCGAATTGTAACTTCGTGGTTTGAAGGCTTCTTCACCTTGTTTTTTAGCCACAGATTTGAAGACGGTAACTGTCGGTTGGTCTTGCTTATCAAGATTCGGTTGCGGCGTGTCTTTTTCCAGACCATTGAAGAGGAGAGCAGCTTTTTGAATAGTCATCCCCTCGGGCAATACGCAAAAAAGAATGCTCTTACTGTCGGAACTCCACCGCGGAATTGACAGTCCCCTATACCCGACAACTGGAAACTCAGAAATTTTTCGCAGTTTGGTCGAAGTTCTTTCCCAGAGCCAGAGATTTGCCACGCCGCCACGATCCGAAAAGAACGCCAGATAGTTGCTGTCAGGCGACCAAGCTGGCGCCCAACTATTACCTTTACCCTCAGTCACATTTTTTGTTTCGCGCGTCCGGGTGTTTGTGATCCAGATGTCGCAGCCGATGTGGGGTGGTGGCGTTCCCGAGGAGGTCAAAAACCGGTGTCGCTCGTCACTAATGATCTGGCTTCTCTTAGGATCGTTAAGCGTGTAGGCAAGCCACTGACCGTCGTTGCTCAACGAAAAAGGCGTAGTCGAAAACGTGCGAGCGGCAATCGCCTCTTTGACCGGCAATGGCGCCAGTTGCCGTTCTTGTGCTGCGACAGAGAACGCGCCAATCAACAGAAGGCAGTGAGCAATTAAGTATCTGAGCATGTGTGGGTCCTGTCGTTTATTGAAAATACTTTTATGTGAATGAGGCGCCTAAAAATGTGCCCTCAGGGAGAGTTGTATTGAACGTGGACCACCAAGCTGGTAGAGCGGATTCAGCCCGCCCAAAGTTCCTCCTCCACCCAAGTCCCTGCCCAACATCAGTAACGTTGTTCCGAAGGTATTAACGTTAGAGAGATCGCCATCCGGATTGCCGAAATTGGGATGGTTGAAGATGTTGAAAACGTCGGCCTTGAACTCGATGCCGAAGTTTTCTTTGATAGGGAAGCTTCGACCAATGCCGATGTCGGTTTGGAAGAGCGGAAAGCCTCTCATGACATTACGTCCGAGTGAACCCTGACGCGCTTGTGTTGGGATACGGAAGGCGGCCCGGTTAAAGCGCCTTCCGCCGGCGATACTGGAGTCATTGATATATAGAGGCTGATTATCGATGTAGTCCGGGCGCAAGCTGAAGGAGCCAAAACCGAGATCGCGAGACGAGACGACATTCACGGGCGGTGCTGAGCGAGCGGTGATAAAACTTTGAATGGTCCAATTTCGCAAAAGCGCGTGGCCGATGTTTCTGTTGCGAAGCCGCGGCAGATCGTACGAGAGCGCCAGGCTGAAATTGTGCCGAATGTCGAAATCCGATGAGCCTCGATCCTCGTCTGGAACAAGAAAAAGCGAAGGAGCAAAGGGCGCCGATTCATTCGAGGCGTTATCCAGCGAATGTGACCAGGTGTAATGCGATAGCACCTGTAAGTTGTTTGCCAACCGTCTCTGAAATTTCACTTGCAGTGAATGGTAGTCAGAAGTGGCACGGTTCCAGATTACGAAGACTTGCGAGAACGATTGGAAGATGGGATTTCCCGCCAGTGTTGCACCTCCGAACGTTTCCTGTCGCAGGAGTCGGCGTCCGACGGCTGCAACATACGAAGCAGAAATCGTTTGATTCCTGCCGAGTGACTGTTCTATAGCAAAGTTCCACTGATGCGTGTAGGGAAGTTTAAGATTTGGATCAAAGACATAGAGTTGAGACAGGGGAAGACTACCCGGATTGGGAGGTGTGATATTGACCGCCGATGTGAACGGAAACTGGCTATTTGTTGGGAACGTACGCGTGCCTAGATACGGGTACCCAGCCAGGAATGCCTGCCCGCCAACGCCGTTTCCCTGATCATAAAAAATGCCATAGCCACCGCGCACTGCTGTTTCCCGTCCAGGTTGCTGTGATAACTGAAAGTTTAATCCGATACGCGGAGCAAAATTGTTGTAGGTTGTCTTCCACAAAGGTTGTGGCGTCGGGGAGAGTCTAAACGTTCGAGGGTCAACAATCTGTTCCAAGGTTGCAGGGACTCTCCCATCTGCTTCTGTTGGCGGCGGATTGATTTCATAGCGCAGGCCATAAGTTAACGAAAGTCGTTTCGAAATTCTCCAATTGTCCTGACCGTAAAATGAATAGTTCAGATAAATCGGAACCACGGGAGTTACCAGGCTTTGCACGCTGGAACTAAGAGCTCGGCCCAGAAGCACATTAGCCATGCCGCTGAAGAGTGCCGTCTGACCGTATTTTCTCTGCGCAAGCGATGGATTGAGGCGCCTGAAATCCACACCGAATTTAAAATCGTGCGAGCTCTTCACTAACTCCAGACTGCCGACTACATTTAGTTGCCGCTGCAAATTGTCGAGTAGTATGCCTCTTCTTAAGGAGGTGAAGCGTCCTCCAATAATCGTCATACTAAAACTGGAGTCCTCACTTGACGCAAACGAAGGAAACATCAGTGAGTCAGCGGGAATAGTTGCCGCGCCAAATGAATCCAAGCTAAACGAGCGATTGCTGCCATTGTGACTATAGTTGGCGCGCACGTCGATGACAGTAGATGGAGACAGCACCAGGGTCGCACCCCCAGTTAAGGTTTTCGTATTCATCAGCAACATGTCCAGGGTATTCAAGCTCGTACTAATGCTTGCACGCTGAATTGAGTTGGATGGGGCATCGTTGTAGCGAGCGAAGAACGTCAACTTTTTGCTGACTTGGTGATCGACTCGTATCCCAATTGAGTCAAACGTGGAGGGATTTGAGAAGCCGGCCGCGAACTCAGCAAAATTGCTGGCTAACGCAGGGCCGGTTGGTCGCGGAAAGGCATTAAGAAAGGGCTGTAGAGGAAGAGGTGCTGCCTGTCGCGCAGCAAGTGACGGAACCTGCGTGATCAGAAACAATGGCTGGCGCAGCCGTAATCCCTCATAAGAGAAAAAGAAGAAGGTGCGGTCTTTGCCGTTGTACCAGGGCTGTTTTCCACCTTCGCCAAAGCGAGGGAGCAAGATCGGCCCGCCAAACACACCACCAAACTGGTTCTGCCTGAGTGCGGACTTTCCCTGCCCACGACTATTGGCAAACCAATCGTTAGCATCGAGCACATCATTGCGAAAGTAATCGTAGACACTGCCGTGGAACTGATTGGTCCCCGAGCGAGTAGCAATGAGGACTTGCGCCCCCGGAGTGCGACCGAACTCCGCGGCATAACTCGACGTCTCAACTTTAAACTCCTGCAACGCATCGATCGAAACCAGGTTATTGGTGCCTCCGGATGCGCTTAGACCAGGTAAGGATCCGCTGGCTTGCTCTCCTCCTGAAGCGCTTGTCGGTACAGCGATATTAGCGCTGACGCCATCAATAGAAAAATAGTTAGCATTCGCACGCTGGCCGTTGACGCTAAATTGTCCTTGCTCGCCTGCGGTCGCTTTTGTGATCAAAATGCCGGGCACAAAATTGAGCAACTGTTGAAAGCTGCGGCCGTTTATCGGCATCTGAACCAACTTGGCATCAACTCCGCCGCCAACCGACGGCGTCTCGTCGATCAGCGACGGATTTTCCATGACATCCACATTTTGGGTTACGCCTCCGACTAGCAGCGAGATATTCACTCTCGTGTAAGCGTTGACGTTCAAGATCACGTTTCTTACTTCACGAGTCTGAAATCCTGCATGTTCGACCCTTACTCGGTATTCACCCGGTGGAAGTGCAGGAATTACATAGGTTCCTTCTTCATTTGTAATAGCAGAGCGTTGAAATGCCTGGGAAATGCTTATTGCTACGACGTTCACTCCGGGAACTACGGCTCCTGTTTGATCGGAAACGGTACCGGTGAGCGTTGCGGTAGTGTTTTGTGCATAGACCACCCCAGATTGCAGCAATAGTAGGAGACTAATAGAAAGCGGGATAACATAAAAACGGGCTGTCGCAGCTGACTCGTTTCTCTGGAAAGAGCGAAGATGTGAGAGTAACGCTCGAAATATATTGACTTGAGGACAGAAGACACGTGTATATCCTTCTGGGGTTCTGGGCATTTACTTTTCTCCTATTGGTCGGGACTGCTCTTTCGGGCGAAGAAAGAGCAGCCAGGTTTACTGCCTTGCTTTCGTTGCAACCGCCCCGGCTAAACGCAACGAAAACACACATGTACCGCTTTAAGAGTCAAATTTCCGCCCAGCCATTTCAAACTTCTTGAGATCGCACGGGAGGGGTCAAAAATGCGATCCCGCTAATAAACAAAACACCCTCAGCGTTCGTACTGCCCGATTCTTTTTGCCAGATTCTCTGCACTGATTAAAGACTTCCGAAACTGGCTTGATTTGATCGTTGTGGCAGAACTATGCGAAGAGATCGTCAAAGCCGAACTCACTGCTTCATTACAAAAAAGTGCGAGCTGATGAAGTCTTTCCACGGCACGAGCCAGCTCAGCATCGCTTTGAATCACAACATCTTCCGACGCCGACACGGTCGCATTTGCAAAAAAGACCGGTTGCAGTTCCTGATACAACGGGCCAGCTTCGCGCTCGAATGCATCCGCGTGTCCGTGGACCATCGCCAGCCATTTCGAGCGCGCATCTGGCGTGACCGTCCGCATATCCACAGTCGCAAAGCGAGCGACGAGCTTCTTCAACTCGATCGCGCGAAACAATGCCCGGTAGGCGCGATTCCCAACGCGAGTTGAATAGTTGCGGATCTGTTCATCCGTTGGACCACGGGGATCTTGTTTCAGGAAATATGCATGGAGGTCTTCGTACGCCGCCAGCGTGTCGGCTGTTTCTTCTACCTCTTGAATTAAGACTGATCGATTAGGCGATCGGCGCTGGGTTGCCTCGGCAACCGTACGAATCTCAATTGTGACGGCGGGGTTATTGGCGACGGGTGCGAGCGCTCGCAGAAATTCTTCCTTCCGTTCTGCAGTATCAACCACTCCCTCGACGCGCAGTGACCCACCTGCGCTGCGCGTGAGGGCGACTTGCTCATTCCGGTCGGCCTTAGCCTGATTGAGCAAGTATGCGACGTCGACTTCCAGCTCTGCTGAGGCTGGAGGTGGCGCCGACGTGCTGGGCGTCGGAGGGACACGGCTGTCGGTGCGGTTCCGGATCGCCCAGTCTCCGGAACTGCCAGTTTCCCCGGCCCCTCCTGTCAATGTCGATTCAATCTCGAAGACTTTCGGATCGATAGTCTTTGATGGTTCAAAGCTGGCTTCGCCGAAGCGATACTCGCGTAAGTCGTCATTACCACGCTGCACAACCAGTGTCTGCTCGATGGCATGAAGGTTTGACTTGTTCAAAGTGAGCGTGGCTTTCACAAGGCGGCTCGCGCCAATCGCGCGGCCTTTGAGGAAAGTCACGATATAAGTTGTGGCTCTTTCCTCTACATCTGCAACACCTGGCTCAGCAATCAACTTCGCAAATGTTTCAGGTGAAGGTTCGAGTTGCCAGACGTCTTCAAGATTGAACAAAAGAGTCTCCGGCGAAGTGAGCGCCGGCTGTGACTGCGGTTTCGTTCCATGATGATAAGTGGTGCGAGATCCATCCGACTTCTGCCAGATCGCAGCAATCAACCGATTCGACTCGTCATACAGTCTCTGCACACGATCGCTCTTTGCGCGATTGGTCCAAATCTCCATCCGGTAACGTGCGACCACCGCACCTTCCGGACTGCGTCGCTCTTCGAGCGTGACGACACGATGATTGACGACGTCAACCCTTTGCTGATTGTCATTCTCAGCGACAGTTGCTCTCTCGAGCAGCGCAGATGCCGTTACGACGCGTGAGACCTTCGCTTTGAACAAGAGGAATGCGCCAATCGCAATCGCAGACACGAGAACAATCAACAGTGCAAGTCGACGCCACGCGCGCCTGCGATCGTCCGCTTGACTTAGTGACCCAAGCCAAGGCGCATTTTCCAGTGAGCTTACAAGCTTTTCGTCACTCGAAACGATTAAAGTCTCGCCGGCTACCACTCGCCGTCCCGCTGTTTTTCTAAATATGTTGAAGAGCCGCACAGCCCACGAACGGAGCTTCGACTCTCCGTTGCGGGCTCCCACGTTTGGCTCTTGCGATTGATCTACAGCGGGAACAACATGAAGGGGCGAGGACAAGGCGTTCGTTATTTCCCCGGTGATGTAAGCTTCTGCCGGCACAGGATCCTTGTAGGTCATGTGCAACGTCGGACCATTCTCGTTTTCGAAACAGGCTTCAAGCGATCGTCCTTCACTCAACTCGATCCACGCCCATTGATCAGATTGTGGCACCGCCGGATTGATGCTAAAGAAAAGCAGTAGCACGCCCTGCTCACTCGTGACCTCCACAAACTCGACCGGATCGTCCGGTGTGAGGTTTAGATTCAACTCACTCAAGTCTGAACTAACTTTGAGCGAGCTCACGAGTGTTCCGTTGACTGCAATTCTCAACTCATGAGGTTTATGCTCATGCGTTTCGCGCAGACGATGCTCAAACTTCATCGTCAGATCGTCAGATCCACCGCCGGATGCACCACCTCCGGTCGCGTCACTTGGTGGTTCTTTAGGCTCGCGCGTCTCAGTTCTATATCGATTTGCCAGCGATGGCAGACCGAGTAGACCATTCACCGCGTCGAGACACGCATGACAACTGACGATGTGAGCGAGCTTCGCAGTAGTGAGCGCGTCCGTATGACCTTCAGTGTAGATTTCGACCAACTCCGACTGAGATAGGCATTCGCCCTTGCAGGACTTGAAGATCATCTGACGCAGTTCGAGCATCAGATCGCAATCAGACTTCAAGTATCTGATTTGTTGCTGGTCCGACGAAATCTTGTTGTTGACGAATCTCAGTCGTCGCGGCTCATTCATAAACAGCTTCGCCTCACGGCGCGCCAGCCGTTGCCACTCGTCTACGCAATGTCGTGAACTATTGAGAACCGCGGCTATCTCAGTTGGAAAATACTCGTGAAAGAATCGGAGAATGAAAACGCTCCCGGCTCTGGACGTTTCCTTGCGCGAGCATGCGTAAGTGCAGATTTGATGAAGCTCTTCAAACGCCTGCATACGGCGCGGGGGTTCAATCGCCGTCCAGCCAAGGCGACCGGAGTCGTAGTCAGCAACTGAGAGCGCCGTTTCATGCAGGTGTTGCGCTGAGCGACTCAACCGTGAGACGTGCATATAGCGCAACATTCTTCTCAGGTACCCGTCGATGTTTTCAATTTCTTCAAGTCGAGTGCGACCGAGCATGAATTGCACAAATGCGTCCTGCACGAGATCTTCTGCGGCATCGCGCCGTTGATTCGTTAGACCCATCGCCCATGCGAGCAGACTGTCGTAACGCTCGGTGAACAGTTGTTCACGTTCCTCGTCGGGTTGTGCTGTTATTCGGCGCCGATCAAGCATCACGTTTCCAGATTTCCTGGATTACTCCCGTAGGCACAGCTTCTCAAATCAAAAGCATTCCTTCCGAAGGAAACTGCTTTTTAAATTGATTGTTTATATGTCTATTTTGGCGAGGCTTATCTCAAAGATAATTTCGGCTAAAGTGAAGAAAATAAAAGGATTAATTGCTGTTCTTAAAGCATATTTCCACCGCCGTGCGCTCAATAGAGAGTGCTCGTTAGTTTTGGTCTAAAACTGTTGCAGTGAACGAAGCAGCCTGTGAGAAATCTTAGCTGTCTCTTGTCGCCGCTAAATAGCTATCTCGTACCCTCCTCGATGGGATGTAAGCGTGTTAGAATCCCACACTCAATCCCTCCCGTTTGAAACACGACTGCAACTCGAACGTGTCAGTTGATGTTGAACTTTGAATGCAGACTTGGGGATGGCATCAGTTCATTAATGTGACTGCATTCGATACCGCGATGCGGCGGATGTTAATGCCGTGCTAACAGCATGTCAAATATTTTTTCAGACATTTCGATAAACTTTTTCTGAGCGCTATGGATAAGAGGGTACTAACGCAAGTTTTATACGATCCGGTGAGCGCGATGCGAGGTCTCATCACTGCCTGGGCTGATGTTCCGCTGATGTTGATGCTCGAAGCCGACTGGGATCGCGGGCCGTTCGTTCTGATTGGAATGGCTGACCGAATGATGTGGCCGCTGCTGCCGCCAGGCAGTCTGCTGCAGTTGGACGCGAAGGTGCGAACGATTGCGAGTGGGTCGTGGCCCGAGTTTGAGCGTCCTATTTATCTCATTGAGTATCGCGGCAGATTTTATTGTTGTCATGCGGAGCGCCGGGGTGAGACGCTCCGCTTGAACTCACACCAAGAGTCTCAGGCACGACCCGTGATCTCGATTCCTTTTAAAGAAGCCAGAGTTCGCGGGCAGGTACGGCCAATATTTCGTCCGCTCGCCTATCGCGGCAGTCCCGCCGGAAGACCGAATAACCGGCGACGCTGAGTTAGAACACCGCCTCCAGTCTCCGCCACGTCTTAATCGTCGTTAATGAATGCGATAGCGCAAATCCGAGTCGCTCGGCTTTGATCGCCAGACCAGCATAACTGAGCGTCGTACCAGTTTGACGTTTCAACTGAACGAGATTTTTCGGCAGACACTGGTTCGTTCTAATTCCCATTCGCGTCATGTATGAAACGAAATCGCGATCGGGAAAGATGAGTTCCGCAGCGAAAATCTCTGCGCCAATCTCGAGACTCTTATTCAAATTCGACTGATCGCAATACGAGATACCGAGATCCCGATCGCGAAAGAAGTGCTTCAGCTCGTGGGCCATGGTGAAGACCATCGGATCACGCGGCAATCCTTTCGCGACCATCACCGTCATCCCGAGTTCGTCGTTGATGAAGGCCCCGCGCAGATTTCTGAACCTGTAGGGCCATTCATCGACTTCGATTCCATGCTTTGCGTAGATCCTCCGCAAGTCGCTGGGGAGCACACGTGGTGAAGACAGTCCATTCTCCGCCCGCACCTGCCGCGCGAGCAGTCTGAGATCCTCATAATAATGTTGAGTGTTCACTTCTGTTTTACTCCCTTCCGACCGGCTCTGGGTCGACTCTTTCCCTGATGAATACTGCGTGCCTTGCGGAACTCCGCGTATTTTCGCAGTTCTTCGAGATCAGCTGGGTGTAACTGTCGCGCCGCGCGCAAGAGTGCTTTAAGATTTTCGTCTTCGTCCTCCTGGACCATCTCAGAAGGAAAGAACGAGTTGATGGGAACGCCGAAGAAACGTGAGAGGCGTTCCAGGTCGTTAGTGCTGGGCCGGTACACGCCTGTTTCCCAGCGTGAGATTGTATTGGTGGAAACATTCACGTGAGTGGCGAGTGATTCCTGCGAAAGTCCTTCACCGCTGTTGTAATTAACACGCAGATCTTTGATTTTCGCCGCGATGTGATCGTGCATTTTCATTTCTATTCCTTTTTTTCATCCTATATGAGGATAAGATTTAACCAGCATCGTTGACAATGAGGTTGAGGCCACGTATTATACGCGCTCGGCAAATTAATTCAATGAGAATGATTGAGCATTACCTCACATGAGAAATATTTTCTTTCGCAAACGCGTTTTTCTCGCATCAGTTTCAACTGGTCACACTTCTTATATTCTCGCGGAAGTTGAATCGAGCCGCGGTGGTGAGTACAAGTGGGGCCACTGCATGTTGACGATTGCAGATTGTCGTCGACGTGTTCAACTCGAGTTTTTTCTCGGCACGTTGCGAGCGCGGCGTGAGAGTTTGCGAAAACTCGATCTACTATTGAAGGTGCTCGGATCGTTTCGGAATGCGCTGCTTGCTGAAGCACAGGCGATCACTGAATACGAACGCGCCGCAAAAGGGCCACAAAAGGCACAAAAAGCACATAAAGCACAAAAAGACACGTAAGCACTACGCAAACCAAAAAGGCACATAAGAACTAATGTTCTTTATGTGCCTTTTGTGACTCTTGTGCCTTTTGTGGCCTTACGTCGTGGCTGGTGCGTGTGCGGCGTCGGCTTCGGGTTTCTCCTCAACCTTTTCCCACTTCACCAGTTTCAGATCCAAAACGAAGATCGCGTAGATCACCGGCACGAGCAACAGCGTGATGAATGTTGCCACGCTCAGGCCGCCGATCTGTGCGTAACACATCGGTTCCCACAATGGTCCACCATGTGAAGCCAATGGGAACAACGCGATCACTGTGGCTCCGACCGTAATCATCACTGGTCGCAGACGCATGATGCCCGCATCGAGCAACGCTTCAATCAACGGCGCACCCTCGGCGTGTTTCTCTTCGATGAAGTCAAACAGCACGATAATGTGACTGACGATTACACCTACGAGACTCACAATCCCGAGAAACGCCATGAAGCCAAACGGTTGGCCCATGATCCACAACGCCGCCAACGCTCCAACCATTCCGAACGGTACTGCCGCAAACACGATGAACGGTTTGATCGCATTCTTGAACTGAAACACAAGCGCCATGAAAATCAACAGCACGGAAACTGCCAACACGATTACGAGGTCCCGAAAACTCTTTACCTGGTCTTCTTCCTCACCGCCGATCTCCATTCGATAACCAGCCGGCAGCTCTTTTTGCAACGCCATCAATTTCGGACGCGCAGCTTTCATCACTTCGGAAGCCAGTTTGCCGTCAGAGGGCATGGCCGAAACCGTGATGGTTCGAAACTGATTACGCGAACGCATCTTTTCGATCTGCATGCCATACTCGATCGAAGCTACCTGTCGCATGTGAATCTTCTGTGAACCTTTGCCGGAGTAAACGTAGAGATTCTTCAGGTCACCCAGTTGCGCGCGCTCTTCCATACGCAGTTTCGCAACCACCGGAATCTCCTTGTCGCCCTGTCGCAACGTGGTCACCTTATGACCAGCCATCGCCGACTGCGACGCCATCGCAACGTCGTAGTTATTCAACCCCGCACTGTTCGCGCGCTCGGAATCAGTCTTCAGACGAACTGCAAAACTCTCTTCGCCCCAATCGTTGCGAGCGCGATCCGCGATCTGCGTTTCCTCGAGAATGCTCTGCACGCGATCGGCATAACCGCGAAGCATCCCCGTGTCTTCGCCGGATAAGCGTATCGCCACGGGCAAGCCGACTGCCTTGCCCGATTCGAGTTGTCGCACGTCGATTCGCGCACCTGGCACGCGCTCAGACAGCGCCTTCTGCAACGGACCGATCAAGTGCGCAGTATCGTGCTTGTCTTTAACCTGAATTATGATCTGCGCGTAGTTTAACTGCTGCAATTCCGGTGAAAGCGAGAACCAGAATCTCGGTCCACCACCGCCAACGAACGTGGTCAGCGACTTCAGCACTTCGCGCGGCTTTCCGTCTTCCGCGTGATGCTGACCATATTCATTGAGTACTTCGCGAATGATCTCTTCTGACTGCGCCGCAGCCTCACTGGTCGCCGACAACGGCGCATCAGCCGGGAGCCACACGTCAACATACGAGAGATACGACAGATCCTTCGGGAAGAACTGCGTCTTCAGTTGCGACATGAATACGCCGCCGCCGATAAGAAATAGCAACGCACCCGCCATGACTTTCCAACGATGGTTGATCGCCCAGTTACCGACTCGATAATATTTTGCGGCGAAACCTTTCGTACGTCGCTCCGCAATCGGCATCTCAAACTTCGGCTTGAGCAGGTAGTAACTCAACAACGGAATGAACGTCATCGATACGAGCCGCGATGCCACCAACGAACAAGTAATAACTACCGGCAACGTAAATATGAATTCACCGGTCGAACCTGTAAGCATCAAAAACGGAAGATAGGCAACGATGTTTGTAATCGTCGCGTAGAGAATTGCGGTCGCGAGTTTGGTTGGTCCAAGCCATGCCGAAATTATCGGTGGATGACCCAACGCCAAATCCCTCTTGATCGCGTCGCCGGCAACTACCGGATCGTCCACGAGCAAGCCGAGCGCGATGATCAACGTCGCAATCGAGACCTGCTGCAAGTCAATGCCGAGGATGTGCATCATCCCAAACGTCATCGCGAGGGTGACTGGAATCGAAATCGCCATCAATACCGCCGAGCGCCATTCCCAGAAGCCGATCAAAGCGATAACGACGACAAGAATGATCGCTTCGTAGAGACTCGTCATGAACAGGTGGATACTCTCCTCAACCTGCAACGGCTGATCGGAAGTCCGCGCGTAGATCAAGTCTTCAGGCATCTGCTGCCGTAAACTCTCGAGCGTGGCGTCGATCTGCTTCCCAAACTCCGCGATCTGTTCGCCGGATCGCATCTGAACCGAGAGCGTGATCGCACGACTGCGTTGCCAGTTGCCCTGGCTGTCGCGCCAGTTGAAGAAATTCTGAAAGCGCGCCGGACTCTCGTAGCCACGCATCACATCAACCAGGTCACGCACGTAAACCATAGCTCCATTCGACGCACGCACCTGAACGCTACCGATCTCATCCTCGCTCTTAAACTCACCACCGGGATCGAGAGTTACGTTCTTGCCTTCGACGTTGACCTGGCCACCAGAAGTCGAGATGTTGCGACCCTTCATCGCGTCTTCAAGCGTGCCCGGCTGGATGTTGTAAGCCGCGAGACGTTCCTGTGAATAAAGCAGGAAAACGTTTTCCTTGAGCACTCCGGAGCGGTCCACTTTCGAGACTTGCGGCACTGTCTTGAGTGTCTTCTCAATCAGATCCGTGTACTCGTCCATCTGGTGATAACTGTACTTGTCACCAGCGACAGCTTTGAGTTTCGCCTGCACTTCCTGTGGATCGCGCACGACCATCGGAGGCCATGCATCCGGATGAAACTCCGCAGCCTGAAGTCTCTCTTCGATGAATTGCTTCACAAACCCGAGAATCTCCTGTTCGCTCTTGGCGCTGGCGCCATCGAACGCGATAAAGCGATCTCCTTGAATGACGCGTATGTCGGTCGCGAGATTCTTCTCCTTTATATATGCGAGAAACATCTCGATCGGCGCGCGCAGCATATGTGGTTGAATCGCAACCGGCGTGTTGAGCACGAGCGTGAATCGCGACGACTTGTCACCAGCCGCATTCGCACGTTCATGCTCGATCGCAGCTTTGATTGCTTGGGCGCGCATCGCGATTTCAGCGTCGTCGACTTTCGGGCTCGCGACCGTGAGCATCAGAGCTGCCGTATCGCCGAAGTCCTTGATGAAGTTGATTGGACCAGCGCCACTCGGTAGATCGTGAATGCCGTCGAGTCTCAGCTTGATATCGTCAAACTCTTTGCCAGTCTCTTTGAGATTCTCGTCGAGCTCGACGTAAATGATTGCCAGGCCTGTGCGCGAGATGGATTCGATCTTCGTGACCTTCGAGTTGCCGGCCATCTGCTCTTCGACTTTTTTAGTCACGAGCTGTTCGACCTTTTCCGCACTCGATCCGGGCCAGGGCACGAGCGCCACCGCCGTGCGAACCTGAACCTCGGGATCTTTGCGCTGAGGCATGCTGATGTAGCCATACACGCCCCACAGGCAGGTAAGTATCAGCAGCACCCACGCGACCTGTCGTGTTTCCACGAAGAAGCGGGCCGTGTTGTGCTTGCCTTTGATGAGTTCTTGATCGCTCTTTCCATGGGACATGATTGCTGCTCCTCGTTAGTATGGTTTCGGTTTTCTCTGTGCAACCTCTGTGTTCTCTGTGTCTCTGTGGTTTCTGTATCTCGAGTAAAATTAACCACAGAGACACAGAGAACACAGAGGTTGCACAGAGAAGAATTGCGTTATGGCATCACTCGCACTTCTTCACCGTCGGCCACCTGCGTGACACCGGTTGTGATCACGATCTCGCCTGGTTTCACGCCGCTGTTGATTGCGACCGAGTTGCCGTACGACTCGCCGAGCGTCACATTCCGCAAGCGCGCGATGTGTTTGCCCGCCGTTTCCTCAATCACCAGCACTGCATATGCGTTTGGATCGGCTTTCGACCGCGTGATCGACGTTAACGGAACAACCGGAACTTCCGTCGACACGCCTGATTCATTGACAACCATCGACGCGATCATTCCGGGCTTCAGCAGTCCCTGTGGATTCGGAATCGTTACTTCAACATCGAACACGCGGCTGCTCTGATCCGCCGCTGGAGAGATACGCGAGATGTGTCCGGTAAACTCGGTTCCCGGCGCCGCATCAGTCGTCATCGTTAGCGTGTCGCCGATTTTGAAGTTCTGGAGGGCCAGATCCGGCACGCCGAAAGCGGCCTTCACCGAGCTCAAGTCAGCCAGCACGAATGCCGGTGTTCCGGTGGAAACCAGTTGACCAATCTCAATCTTTCTTTCGATTACCACTGAACTCAGCGGCGCACGAAGTTGCGCATCACCGAGCGGAATACTCGCGGTGTAAACAGTCGCTTCCGTGGTCTTTAGTCGTGATTCCGCAACACCGATCTGGAATTTCGCGGTGTTTACCTTCGCTTCCGCAACTGCAAGCTGAGCCTTCGCAGCTTCGAACTTCGCCTTGTTAACGTCGAATTTTTCTTTGGCAGCGTCGTAGTCGGGCTTTGTGATGCTCTGCGTTGCAAACAGCGCTTCCGCCCTTTCAAAGTCGAGCCTCGCTCGCGTCAGTGCTGCTTCCGAATCTTTAAGTTGAGCGCGACTTGTCTCGACTGCCGTGATCGCTTCCTTCAATTGCGCGTTATTCGTATCGAGTGTTGAGCGGGCTTCACCTGTTTGCGACTTCGCTTCGTTCACCTTTGCGGCATAATCACTCTGTCGCAGTTGGGCCAACACAGCGCCTTTCATCACAACGTCGCCAGCTTGTATGAGACGTCCTTCCGCACTCTTAATCGACTCAACATAGCCGCCGACTTTGAATGCAATCTCAACCTGCGAACTCGGTCTGATACTTGCCGAATAGCGAACACTGCTTGTTCCGGAGTGAGTCTCGACGGTCTTCGCTTTGACTGGCTTGACTGTTTTCTCCTGTGCCTTGGTTTTGCAGCCGATCGTCAAAGCGATAAGCGCCAAAGCCGTAATAAGGGTTAATGTTTGCCTTGTATTCATTTGTCTTCTCCTATCGCTTTTTCGAAATCTGCCTTTGCTGTCCAGAATGCGAGTAAAGCTTTCTGGTAGTCGTAATCTGAATTTGCGAGTACCGTCTGCGCCTGCAGCACATCCTTCAGGAGCACTGCATCAAGACGATATTTGTAGGTAACCAACTGCACGTTCGCGCGCGCTTGCGTTTGCGACAGCTTCGCGACTTTCAACAACTGCCGGCTCTCCTGCATTTGACGAAATCGATTGTTCACCTCCATCAGGACTTCACTCTCTGCGTCGAGCAGTGCGTTGGTAGCCTGGTCAATGCTTTTGCCCTTTTCCGCGATTTCACGTTTCTTGCGCCCCCAATCAAAAACTTCCCATTCGACCTGCACGCCAACTCCACTTAAGCTGCGTGGAACGAAGTTCGAATAGCTGAACGTGGTGGCGTAGTTGACGGTCAAACTCACGTCAGGAATGAATTCCGACTTCTTGATTCGTTTATCTAATTTCGACTGCTCGATGCGCAGTTTCGCTTCACGAATCTCAGGACGATTCGCGAGCGCGCGTTCGCGTGCACTGACGAGATCTGTTTCGCGCATGACCGCCAAAGCGGTTTCATCACCACTGCTCACGGCAAACTCGGTACGCACATCGCGTCCGAGCAAGTGGTTGAGTTGCTCTTTCTGCGTCAGCAATGAATTCTGGACGGTCAGCAGGTCGTACTCGGCTTTTGCGAGACGAGTCTGCACGTCCATGAGCTCGGTCTTGAGCACGACTTGCTGGACCACGTATTCACCGGTGACGCGGTCTAGTTCGCGATAGAGCTTGATGTTTGCCTCGGCGGCCTGCGCGGCGCCTTGCGATTGCAGGATCGCGTAATAGGCGCGCTTGATTTCGTTGACGAGAGTTTGCTCGGTTGCGCTCAATTCCGCGCGCGAGATCTGGCTCGCCAGGTCCTGCTGTCTGATTTGAAGTTTTATGCGGTGCAGTTGCGACAACGGCTGCTGCAGTTGGCCTACGATCGCGGCGGTCGGATTCGTCGAAGACGTTATAACGGTGTCTTCGTTCGGAATCGGGCCTGACGCAGTTATGCCGAACACGCCTTTTTCGAATGTCGTGTCGAAGCTGGTCAGCGGTTTTGAAAGGCCGGCGTTGAGTTTGAAAACCGGCAACAGGTGCGTGCGGGCCGCTGCGGTCTTGTCATCCTGTTTTCCGATTTCCAACCGGGCGTTCTTGGCTGAGCGATTGTTTACGAGAGCGAGGTCGATGGCCTTATCAAGGGTCAGAACCTCAACTCCGGGCGGTACCAACAACGGTTCCTGTGCCAACGCCGTTGATCCGGCGATGCCGGCGAAAAGTAGGGTGGCTAACAGGAAAGTGATTTTTGAACGAATAAGGCCAGGCATTGCGGCATTCCTTTCTGTCGAACTGTTTGAACCCGTATCGGGCAGCGTCAAGATAGGAAATGACCGGGTGTAGTCGCATATGCCGAAAGATACATTTGTGAGGTGTATTTATTTTTATCCGCGTCATCCGTGGCTAAAACCCTTTGCGGTTCTCGTTTTCGTGGCATAAACTCGGTTTCCCCATGAGTTCAGCCCCCAAATGGGTCGGTCAACGACTCACGACCAAGCTCTACCTTCAGCCGGCGCGCCAGACGCTCGTCGACCGTCCGGTTTTGCTCGAACAACTGAAGGAAGGCTTGCGAGGAAAGTTGACGCTCGTCTCAGCCCCGGCGGGCTTCGGAAAAACTTCGCTCGTTGCCGCATGGCAGAAAGACTGCGAGACGCCCCTTGCTTGGGTTTCTTTAGACGAAGAAGACAACGAGCCACTACGCTTTTTGGACTATCTCATCGCCGCGCTCCAGATGGTCGATACTGACCTCGGCGATGAGAGCGCCGAATTACTTCGCCGCTCGTCAACGCCGCCGATCAAAGTCGTTCTCACTTCACTCCTGAACGAGATAAATGCTTACGATAAAGAGTTTGTGCTGGCCTTTGACGACTACCACGTCATCCACGAACACGGCATCCACGAGGCGTTGAGCTACCTGATCGAGAGGCTTGCGCCACACGCGCACGCCCTCATTGCGACGCGCAGCGATCCACCGTTTCCGCTTGGACGCCTGCGCGCCCGCGGCGAGTTGAAGGAGCTGCGCGCGAGTGATCTGCGGTTTGACAACACCGAGGCGGCCGCTTTTCTCAACGAGGTGATGAGTCTCGAACTGACACCTCAGGACGTTTCCGCCTTGGAAGACCGGACCGAAGGTTGGATAGCAGGCCTGCAACTCTCAGCTCTTTCGCTTCAGGGACGAGCGAACCGTTCGGAACTGGTGAAAGACTTCGCCGGCGACAATCGTTTTGTTTTGGATTACCTGCTCGAGGAAGTGCTCAACTGTCAGACTGAAGAAGTGCAGGATTTTCTTCTTCGAACTTCCGTCTTGACACGTCTAAACGGCGCTCTTTGCGACGCGATCACCGGCGATGCGCGTGGTCACGAGATGCTCGAACAACTCGACCGCGCAAATTTGTTTTTGATTCGCCTGGATAATCGCGGCGAGTGGTTTCGTTACCATCATCTTTTTGCCGATCTGTTGCGCTTAAAGCTCAAGCAAAAACAATCCGAAGCAATCCACGAGCTCCAGATAACGGCAAGCGAATGGTTTGAGAAGAATCATCTGCCCGAAGAAGCGATTCAATATGCTCTCGCGGGCCAGGATTGGGATCGGGCGTTGAATCTCATCGAACCGATTGCGTTTCCGATGATCAGCATGGGCGGCTTTCAACGAGTAAACAATTGGGTTGAAGCCATTCCTGAGTCCACTTTCAAGACTCGTCCTCGGATGTTTTCGTACTACCTTCCCACGCTCCTCTACAAGGAAGAGTACGACAAGATGGAAAAATATCTTCAGATCATTGAAACAGCAGAGTCTGAAGAGGTGCGACACCGGTTAATGAGTTTGGTCTGGTCGACGCGCTCACTTTGGGCAGCGGTGATGCATGACCCCGACAGAGCCGCAGAGTGCAGTCAAAAGGCATTTGAATTCCTATTACCGGAAGACGTCACACAGCGCGCGGTTGTGTTTCAGACTCGAGTACGTGCGGCGTCTATTCACGGAGACACAAACGAGATCAGGAAGTGTCTGTTTGAAGCACTTCCAGTGTATCGTCAGGCCGAACATCTGATCTTCCAGGTCTGGGGCCAGTTAGCCCTTGGGCTCACCAACATCATGCAGGGGCGCCTGAGTGAAGGGGAGGAAGATCTCAAAAGAGTTCAACAGTTCTCAAGAGAACATCTGAAGACCCGACCAGAAACGCTGCTTTATAGTTACGCGTTCCTTTGTGACGTCAACCGAGAACGGAACGATCTGGAGAATGCAAAGGGTCATCTCAATGAAGCATTGACGCTCATTCGCCAGACGGGCCGCGAGTGTTTTCCAGGGTTCACCGTTGAGCACGTAAAGGCGCTGGCACTGACCTTGGAACTCTGCGACGACAGAGATCAGGCGAACGTGCTTATCGAACAGGCTTTACGGCGCGTTAGACGATGGCGAAATGAAGTAGTCGACAAGCAATTGACGGCTTTGAGCGCGTTTATGACCTTTCGTCGAGGTGGCGACCTTGCCACCGTGAAGCGTTGGGCCGAAACCTCCGGATTTAGTGTTGACGACGAAGTCAACTACCGAAACGAGTTTTGTCTGCAGGTTCTGGCGCGCTGGATGATTGCAAACGGAAAGGCTAAACAGGCACTGCCGTTGTTGGGTCGTCTACTTAAAGCGGCACAGCAGGGCGCGCGGCAGCGCGTCGCGATGGAAGTCACGCTCTTACAAGCGTTGGCACATCAAGCGCTGTCGGATGATGCTGAGGCAGTAAAAACACTGGAAAAAGCGTTGATAGCGGGTCAACCGGAAGGGTTCGTGCGAACGTTTATCGATGAAGGCGAACCGGTTTCAAAGCTGCTGCTGGAGTTGTTGAAACAGAAAGGGAAGCGCTGGGACACTGAGCAACCCGAACTGCTGCGATATGTTGTTAAGCTGAAAGATTTGTTTGGTCCAAGTGCGCCGGTGCCGACTGCGCGTGCGGCGACGACTGAAAGTGAAGCGTTGCCGTGGTGGTATGCCGAAGATCCGTTGAGTGAACGTGAGCTCGAGGTTTTACAACACGTGGGACGCGGGCTTTCGAATCAGGAGATCGCCGATAAACTCTTTCTCTCCGCCGGCACCGTCAAGCGCCATATGAGCAACATCTATCAAAAGCTCGATGTTCACAGCCGCACCCAAGCCCTCGAACGCGCCCGCACCCTCAAGGTTCTTATTTAAGCCACAGATGAACACAGATAAACGCGGATCTAAATTCAGATCCGCGTTATCCGCGTTTATCCGTGGCAATTATCCTTTCTTTGTGGTGTCCTTTACGAACTGCTTCACGAGCTTCTCGGTCGACTTGCTGATCTTCTTCTCCACACCCTTCATGTCGAGCGTGCCGACAGCGCGGCCGCGCCAGACAACCTGATTCGTTCGGGCATCGATGAAATCAACCATCAAGGTTCCCTCTGTGTCCTGGTTCACCCGAATGTCTCTGCCACCAAACCACCGCGGCGGACCATAACCGTAATCCTGCACGCTGAGCTTGTTCTTTGTCTTCACATAGTACGCAATCACGAAGTCAGCCTTGTCTGTTTCCATATGGAAGCCATTAGCGATCAACTGCGATTCCAACCCTGTTCTAATGCGCCCGTCATTCAAAGTATCTGCTGAGAGCGGATCCGTCGCTCCGCGTCGTTGGACCGCGAAACTGAATGTCTTCAGATTCGAAAACTGGAAGGTCCGGTCAAAGTCTGACTGCACTGATTGCGCTGCTGCTGAACCAACCAGCAATCCCAGCAACAATCCTAAAATGCTCACTATTCTCATCGCTTTCATTGTCTCTCTCCTCATATTAGTAAATGGTTTAATTGCCGACAGGATTGCTGAATTAACCCTGTAAATTAAGTTCCTCTTCGCGCCCCAGATGTTCGTAATCAAAGTTTTCCATCGTCAGCGTCAGCTCCTCGCGCGGGTAATCCACGACTGAGCGCGCCACGTAAGTGGGACCATTCGGAAGATCTCGGAACTCCGTCACGATCCGAACCGGTTTCTCGTCAAAAGTTGAAGTGATTTCCACACGTCGTTGCCGGCGAGTGTTTGCATCAAGCCAGACGATCATTGAGTCGCCAGGCTGCAAAATGTTTGTCGTCGATTCGAGACGTAACAAGGGTTGTGGTGCGTTTGTCTCGAGTCTTGCATTCGCAGTCTTCATGAACTGCTGCATTTTTTCCGGCGGAAGTTCGCCATAAGACTTCGCCAGTCTTTGCAGTGCTTCGATCAGTTCCTGCGCGCTTTCTTTCTTCTTCTTCGCGACCATCCCGCGGATGCCAAACTTCGGAAGCTTTGCTGATTCCTCCTGGAGCAGAAGCTGCACGACTGTGCCGTCCGCGGCGTATCGGTTTGAGTAAAGCTTCGTCGCCTTTACGTCGCCCTCCTTTCGAATCTGCGTTTGTGATTTCCATGTGTACTGCTGTAAAGCCATCGCATTCTGCTTCGCGGCCATAGCAAATTTTTGGTCTTGTGCGTTGGCGATGGTCCATGAGCACAACATGATTGCCAGTCCGATGAGTTTCACGAGATTAGTTTTGTATGTATTTGTATTCATTGCTGCTTTCCTCCTCTTTGTGGCGATCGGAATCGTTTGCTGCGAGCCACGTTTACGCAACTGTTCGCAAACGAAAACGATTGCTCCTCCTTTCATTTATTTGGTCCAGAATTAAGTCGACTGCGTACCCTGCTCCACGCTCCGAACGCACTCGACTGCCAATCTCTCTGGCGTTCCGCGAATAAGCCGGATTGCCGAGAAGTTCTTTCAATTCACTTGCAACTCGTTCTGCTTTGTAAGTACTGCGTGCGATCGTGCGACCCACGCCGAGACGCTCGACGCGCCAGCCGTTGTCGTGCTGATCGTGCGCGAAGGGAACAACCAGCGCCGGAATCCCCGCGCGTAATCCTTGTCCCGTCGTGCCTACGCCGCCTTGATGGACCATCGCTGCAGCGCGCGGCAGAAGTTCGCCGAGCGGTGCGTAATTCACCGCGATAATGTCTTCCGAAAGCCGGCCTTTTGGTCTGTTTTGATCACTGCCGACGAGCAACACCGCACGACGCTTCAAAATCTTTGCGGCCTTGATACTCTCGCGGTAAAAATCGCCGGCCAGGTGAACTGCCGCGGAACCGAGTGTGAAAACAATCGGTGCTGGACCGCGACCGAGAAATCTCAACAGGTCGATATCCGGCGGCTGGTTGTCTTTCTTATCGAAGAAAGGAAAACCAGTGGTGACGGTGTTCGAGGGCCAATCCGCCTGCGGCTCCATGAGTACAGGAGAAAACAGTGCGAGATTAAGATCCGGTGCGAACTTTCCTTCGAATAGCGGGTGCTCTGTTTCAGGTAGACCAAGCTCATCGCGGAGCTGATAAATGTCCGTGAGCCACGGGTCTGACAAAACCTTCACCGACTTCATATAAAGCCGTGCCGCAAGCGGACCGACGGCCTGGAATACTTTATGAAGCCACGGCGCGTTCGGCGGCACGAATGGATCAAACGCCGACCACACTGAAGCTGGTGCAAGCACGGTCGAAACCCACGGAATACCTGTCTTCTGTGCGAGCGGTGGTCCAGCGATGACAATCGGATGCGTGACGAACAAATCGGCGCCTTCGATGGCCGTGCTCAGATCCGCATACATGTCGCGAACTGCCGGTATCAGGACTTGCTTGAAGAGATATTCCGCACCGCGATTCGGATCGACGACGCCGTCAATTATCTTTTGATATTCGGGCGTTCCCGTTTCCGGCATGTTCGGACGAATCGGATGAAACTCGATATCAAGTGACTCGACTCGCTCCCGGTAAGTGTTGCTGGTAGCAATAACGGGCTCGATGTAGCGCTTCTTCATTTCCAGGGCGAGCGCGATATAAGGATGCAAATCGCCGAGCGAGCCAATCGTCGCCATCACCACTCGCTTCTTTTGAAATGTGCTGAACTTCATTCGTTTCTCCTTCGGTGTTTCTCAACGCGGTGTGAAGATAAAAGACAGGCGGGTGTAGTTACATATCCCAAAAGATACAAATTGAATCGGCGTTCATCCGCGTTTATCGGCGGCGAAAAATACATCTTTCGGGCCATGACCCTGTGACGATCGGGGCGTATTTTCGTTGGGACATTTAATGGAGGGGTTATGGAGACTATAAATACAGACGTAATCATTATTGGCGCCGGCCCAACCGGACTTTCATTAGCCTGCCAACTCATTCGCTACGGAATCGATTTCGTGGTTGTGGAAAAGAACGCGACGGTCACACCGTTCTCGAAAGCGATCGGCGTCCAGGCGCGAACACTCGAGGTTTACGACCAGATCGGGCTCGCTCAACCTGCAATCGAGCGCGGCACGATTGCCAGTCGCGTCAGACTTATTGAAGGCGGCGAGCTCCGCGGTGAGATGAATCTGGGAAACTTCGGCAAAGACCTGAGCGAGTACCCGTACATGCTGATGCTCGAACAGAGCAAGAACGAGGAACTGCTCTATGAATATGTTCGCAAGCATGGACACGACGTGCGTTGGAACACCGAGCTCGAGCATTTTTCTCAGGATGGGACTGGCGTAACTGCGCAAGTCAAACCATCTTCAGGCGAATCGGTAACGATCCGCGGAAAGTTTCTGGTCGGGTGCGATGGCGCGAGTAGTCCCGTCAGACACGGTTTAGGACTGACGTTTGGCGGCAGCACTTTCGAGCGTCTCTTTTATGTGGCCGATGCACGCGTCGATTGGGACTTGCCACACGACGCGCTGCACGTTTGTCTTGCGCGCGAAGTGTTTGTCGCGTTCTTTCCGATGCCTGGAGAGCATCGTTATCGCGTCATCGGCACTTTTCCCGAAAGCAAGAACGAAGAGCAGGGCGAAGTTGTGTATGAAGAGATCGAGCGCGAAATCAAAGAGCAGGCAAAGCTCGACCTCGAGATTTCGGACGTGCGGTGGTTCTCGCTTTATAAAGTTCACTCGCGACGAGTGAATAAGTTTTCCGAAGGCCGGTGTTTTCTCGCCGGCGATTCAGCGCACATTCATAGTCCCGCAGGCGCGCAGGGCATGAACACTGGGATTCAAGACGCATACAACCTCGCGTGGAAACTCGCGCTCGTTGTGAAAGGTTTTGCGAAGGAAGAGTTGCTGGACACCTACAACGAAGAACGGCTTGCGAATGCACAGCGATTACTTGAATCAACGGATCGCATGTTTGAGCTCGCCGCCGGATCACACTGGCTGATGGCTTTTATTCGCACCACGATCTTTCCACCGGTTGCGGGTTTCGTCGCGAGTCTCGAATCAGTGAGCAAGCGTGTGTTTCCGTTGATCTCGCAGATCGGAATCAACTATCGCAACGCTTCGTTGAGTGAACACACTGACGACGAACACGGTGACGTCAAAGCGGGAGATCGTCTGCCGTATTTCCTTGTGGATGGGGAAAGCATCTTCGACAGACTCATGCAGCCGAAGTTTCATATGCTGTTGTTTACGAAGACCAATGGCGATGACTTTTGCGAAGATTTTTCAAAATGGTACGGCCATATCGCAGACTGTCACGTTATTCCTCTTAGTGCGAAGGTGAGTGAACTGTTTGAGACTGAAGATGAGTTCTGTGTGTTTCTGCGACCTGACAATCAGATCGCATTTATTTCGTCGGAGATGTCACCCGGCGTGGTTGGACAGTATCTGCAATCAAGAAATATTTCTTAAGGTTTGTGAGTCATGATTAGAGAGAAGGAATTAGACAAGACGTTTTACGAGATTCAGGTGAAGGGCTACCTGGACGCGCGATGGAATGAGTTGTTTGACGGCATGAACATCGCCTGGAAAGACAACATCACGACGATTTCGGGCGTGGTTGCCGATCAGGCGGCGTTGCACGGGTTACTGGCGCGCGTGCGTGATTATGGGCTCGTGTTGATTTCGATCAAGTCGGCCACGGATTAAACGGATGATGACGGATTTTCCTGACCAAACGTAATCCAGAAGCCGTTCAGATCGCGAATGATGACTTCGCGCATGCCGTAGAACGTGTTGTGAGGTTCTTTAATGACGTCGACGCGATCCTTGAGCTTCGAGTAAACGCCGTCGACGTCGTCGGTGTAGAGGTACAGATCAACTTCGCGTCGTCGCTTCGTGCTGGTCTCACCACCCTGGTTGAAGAACACCTGCCCGTTTCCAAACGTGAGGATCGCGAAACTCAATCCATCCTGCGTCTCGTTCCCATAAGTGTTCACCGCTCGAAAGCCGATACTTTCATACCAGTCAACGGTCGCGCGCACGTCAGGCACGTGAATCATCGGAGTAAGATGTCTGGGCTCGTTTTCGTCCATGGAGAATCTCCTCTGGGCTATAGTTTCACGCAAAGGCGCAAAGTAAGCAAAGGCGCGTCTTTGCCTACTTTGCGTCTTTGCGTGAAATGTTCTTGTGCTAGAATTCGCCGCCGATGCCAACATCTACGCTTCCCCAAACGCAGCGGCTCGTGTCACTCGACGTCTTTCGCGGGATCACGATCGCCGGGATGGTCCTTGTCAACAACCCGGGCTCGTGGGAACACATCTACTGGCCGCTCGAACACGCCGTTTGGAACGGTTGGACGCCGACAGATCTCGTGTTTCCGTTCTTCCTCTTCATCGTCGGCGTTTCGATACCGCTCGCTTTCGCTAAGCGCCTGGAAAGCAGCGGCAGCAAACGCGATCTTTATCTAAAGATCGTCAAACGCACCCTGATCATCTTTGCGATTGGTTTGTTTCTGAATGGAATGCCGTACTTCGGTCTCGCTGAATATCGCATTCCCGGCGTGTTGCAGCGTATCGCGGTCTGCTACTTCTTTGCTTCGATCATCTTTCTCAACACCAAAGTCAGAACTCAGATCGCGATCGCCATTGGCTTGCTGGTCTTTTACTGGCTACTCGTAAAGCTCGTGCCCGCTCCGGGTTTTGCGGCAGGAGATTTAACGAAAGAGGGAAGTCTGCCGTCGTATGTCGATCGCGTTGTATTTGGAAAACACGTCTGGGCGCAGGCGAAGGTTTACGATCCGGAAGGCTTGTTGAGCACAATCCCCGCGATCGCAACGAGCTTGATTGGAGTGTTGACCGGCACGTGGCTCAGAACAGAAAAAACGCGCTATGAAAAAGCTGCGGGGATGTTTGTTGTTGGGGCGGTTTGCGTTGCTGTAGGCTGGGCGTGTAACCCTTTCTTTGTGATCAATAAAGCATTGTGGACCAGTTCTTATGTGCTCTTCACGGGTGGACTGGCGCTACAGTTTCTCTCGATCTGTTACTGGCTGATCGATATTCAGGGCTATCGTCGTTGGGCCAAGCCGTTCGAAGTTTTTGGTCTCAATGCGATTGCTTTGTACGTGGTTGCCGATGTGATTGCGATGGCGCTGGGTGAGATCAAAGTCGGAGGCGACTCGATTGGATCGTGGGCCTACGATCATCTGTTTGCGTCATGGGCATCGCCGATCAATGCCTCACTCGCGATGGGGATTGCTTTTGTTCTCGTTTGTCTGGGGCTGATGTGGATCCTCTACCGTAAACAGATCTTCCTCAAAGTCTAGTCCACAGATTTCACAGATTACGCAGATTTCACAGAAATTAACTCTGTGTAATCTGTGGATGGATTTGTTGCTTCGCTTCATCGATTAGAGAATTGTTGTTTTCGTAAGTCAGCGGTGCGTCGTTTGCCGGTGGGTACTGGTGTTTTTGGTAGACGGGATAAGCTTCGGTGCGCAGGTGGGCCAGCATATGATGACCGCGTCGCGTTTCGCGTTCGTGACGAAGAGCGGAAATGTCGACGGTCGCGACGACGATCCGTTCGCCTGGTCCAGGTGAAGCTTCGGCCAGCAGACGCCCATCAAAATCAACCACCTGACTACCACCGGGCCATGAGTAAGGTGGATAGTGCTTGAGACTCGCGCCCTGATTTGCGGCAACGACGTAAGCGAGGTTCTCGAGTGCACGACAACGATTGACTATCGTCCACCACGCCATCGGTTCGGTCGCGCCCCACGGATCCATGTAAGCCGAGACTCGTATCAGAACTTCGGCGCCGTTGGCCGCCAGCTGTCTCATCGCTTCGGGAAAGAGCCAGTCGTAACAGATTGCGCAACCGAGCTTGCCGATTGGTGTATCGGCGACGGGAAAAAGTGGTTCATCGTAGTCCGGCAGATCGTGTGGGCTGGTGTGAACTTCGTAGGGAATCCACGTGTTCACTTTGCGATACTTGTAGAGCACGCCTTCAGGACCAATGAGACAGGTCGTATTGAAGACGTGACCCGGCCACTTTGGATCGACTTCGAGCATCGAGCCGCTCTGAATGTAGATGTCGTATTCTTTGGCTTTTTGTTGGAGGCGCTCGGTGTGCTCGTTCGGGATCGGGATGGCGAGTTTATCGATCAGCTCCACGGCCGTAATGAACACCGGAGCGGCGTGTGCAAACTCCGGAAAGACGACGAGACGCACGGGCAGAAACGGCGCCGCGCCTGCAACCGCCGAATCGATCATCGACAGCATGCGATCCGTGTTCGCGCGCATTCCGCGTCGATCAACTGGGTTCGCAAAATCCGTCTGACAACATGCGACTGAGTACCTGATTTGTTGCATAAGTCTTGGACAGGATAAACAAGATTTGCAGAATGAACAGGATTTATCGTGTAAATCCTGATAATCCAGCAATCCTGTCTACTTGTGACGTAACAATCCGCGTATTGTATTTCTCCATGTACGCTTGCCGTTTCGCGGTTAACGGATAATGCTCAGGCGACTTTCCAGCACATTGGGATCCTAAGCTTAGAATTCCACGTGGACAAGTTGTCGCG
>JADMIO011721376.1_pt1 | contig 124429 bp, 108 predicted proteins | sample 8958161 | NCBI WGS metagenome assembly JADMIO01 (sample SAMN16585339, study PRJNA669376) | soil metagenome | isolation source: Crop rotation soil | place: USA: Cullars Rotation, Alabama | collected 2011 | reverse complement strand
GCCGCGACTTCAAGTCACGTGAATTCCAAGCTTCGGATCCCACTGTGCTGGAAAGGTAGTGTTATTGATATTGATAGTAGAGCAGGTGCGTATGGTAGGTATCTTAAAGGCGCAGGGTATGCCGTTGCGCAGCATGCAAAAGATATTTTTGTACCATGCCGCCCTTATATCAGTAGCCGGAGTGCTGATAGGTGATGTGTTGGCGTTTGGCCTCTGCTGGCTGCAGAAAACTACAGGGTTTATGAAGCTGTCAGAGGAGTCTTACTCACTAAAGTATGTACCTGTAAAACTTTACTGGTGGCAGCCGGTGGTAGTAAATGTGGCTACCATAATACTCTGCATACTTTGCATGTGGCTGCCATCGTTGTATATTCGTAGGGTGCAGCCTGCAAAAGTGCTGCAATTCAAATAATACCTTTGACCAATAAAGAGCAATATAATATCCTCTGTACGCAGTCAACCGGCCTGCCCTTATTTCTGCACCACTGGTGGCTGGATATTGTATGCGAGAACTGGGATGTAGCTATAGTAAAGAATGGAGATAACATAGCCGGTGTATGGCCTTACCCCATAGAGCAAAAGATTGCTACTACCTTATTGCGCAACCCGGTACTCACACCATATTTAGGACCTCATGTGTTTTATCCGCACGATTTGAAACTAAGCAAGCGCGATAATTTTGAGCACGAAACAATAGCAGCTTTACTAACACAGATACCCGATGCTAAAGTATGGCATCTTGCCATGCAGCCGGGGCAAAAGCAATTAGGTTTATTCCGCACACATTATTTTGATGTGCAGCCACGGCAAACATTCCTGATGTCATTAGATGAGGATGAGCAAACGGTATTTTCAAGATTGCACGAAGATTACCGGCGTAACATCCGCAAGGCAGAGGCTGAACTGACGGTAACTGACGATGGTAGCTTATTGCCGCAGCTATGGCAATACCAGGAAGCTACACTCAACAGGAAGGATGTACAGATGCACTTCTCATTGCAGCAATTGCAGGGCCTGTATGATGCCTGCAAGGCACAAAACGCATGTGCATTATGGGTTGCAAAAAAAGATGATGTAGTGCAGGCCATCCTCTGGCATACCTGGGATAATGAAAGGGCTTACTATCTCGTAGGTTCTAAAAATCCTGAAACAAAAGACAACCGCGCCATGACCTTACTCATCTGGAAGGCCATCAGCCATTCTATAAAAATTGGCAAACGCAGTTTTGATTTTGAAGGTAGTATGGATCCGGGAGTAGAAAAATTCTTTCGCAATTTTGGCGGCAACAGGGAATTATTCCTGGTATTGAAGAAGAATGAATCATTGATGTGGAAGCTTAAAGAACTTATCCGGTAATGGAATATACAGTAACCCTAAAAGACAATACACAAGCTATTGTGCGTGAAGCAGCAGTGCCCGATGCAGAGTCTATCCTTGCTTTTGCTACAATGCTGTTTACTACTACAGATTCTGTACTTACAGTGGCAGAAGAGTTCAGCATCACGCTGGAGGAAGAGCGTGGTTTTATACAGGCACATATCAATTCGCCTACTGCTATTTTATTGGTAGCTGTGCATAACGAACAGGTAATAGGCTTGCTCAATTTTAATGCCCATCCAAAAGTGAAGATGCGGCATACTGGCGAGTTCGGCGTGAGTATCCATCCTGATTATCGTGGCCAGGGTATCGGTCGCAAAATGATAGAAGCGCTTATCAATTGGGCGCAGGGCGTAAAGGAAATTGAAAAGCTGATCCTGCATGTAATGCATACCAATACGGGAGCTATTAAGCTTTATGAGAACCTCGGTTTTTCCACAGAAGGCAGGGAGGTCAGGGTCATTAAGCAACCCGATGGCTCCTATGCCGATCTCGTGGCCATGGGCCTTTTCTTGGAAAGATAAGCACACTTCTACACTGCCAATTAGTTCGTATATGATTACTCATTATGTGAGTGTGTCTTTCGTATGCAAATCTTGACAATAATGCACCATTTTATAAGACAATTTGTCCCATAATTCAGTGTGGCAAACTAATTGAAGTTAATTTTGCAGGATGTTTTTTAAAAAAAAGAAATCAATGACTGACCAAGCCTTTGACAAAGAGAATGCTATGAATGAAAATGCCGACAACATGTCACAAAACAATGATGCATCTGAAGAGCTTTTAGGTGCTAGCCTTAATATAGACGATAGTGTGAGCGGGATGAATCACCTGGACGATACGATAGGTGAAGAGGACGAAATAGAAAAACTGAATGAACAGCTTGCTGAAGCTAAAGATAAATATCTGCGCCTGGTTGCCGAATTTGAGAATTTCCGTAAGCGCAACGCGAAAGAAAGGATGGAACTGACCCAGACAGCCGGAAAAGATGTGATACAGTCTCTTTTAGAAGTTTTGGATGATAGTGACCGTGCACAGAAGCAAATGGAAACTACTGATGATGTAAAGCTGATAAAAGAGGGCGTAGTGCTGGTGTTCAATAAAATGCGCAACATTATGCAGAACAAAGGTGTGAAGAGGATGGAAAGTGTAAATACAGAATTTAACCCGGACCTGCACGAAGCCATTACTGAAATACCTGCCGGTAATGATGCAATGGTGGGAAAAGTAATAGACGAGATAGAACCCGGCTATTACCTGAATGATAAACTGATTCGTCATGCTAAGGTAGTAGTGGGCAAATAACCCCTGCTTTAGTATGTAAACTTAATAATAGCCTTCTCCCTTTTGGGTAATTAGAAAGGGGCCAATTATGTCAAAAAGAGATTATTACGAAGTACTCGGCGTTGCTAAAGGTGCCGGTGCCGATGAGATCAAAAAGTCTTATCGCAAGATAGCCATGCAGTTTCACCCCGACCGCAACCCGGGCGATAAAGCAGCAGAAGAAAAATTTAAAGAAGCAGCAGAAGCTTACGATGTGCTGAGCACGCCGGATAAAAAAGCGCAGTATGACCGCTTTGGTCATGCAGGCGTAGGCGGTGCAGCAGGTGGCGGCTTTGGTGGCCAGGGCGGTATGCGCATGGAAGACATCTTCCAGAATTTTGGAGATGTATTTGGCGATGATATGTTCGGCAGCTTCTTTGGCGGTGGCGGCGGCCGTGGCGGTGGTGGCCGCAGGCAGGGTACACGCGGTGCTAACCTGCGTGTAAAGCTGAAGATGACCTATGCTGACATTGCCAATGGTGCCAATAAAAAGATAAAGGTTAAAAAATACGTGTCCTGCAATACCTGCAGCGGCAGTGGTGCTAAAGATTCTAAATCGGTGCAAACCTGCGGTACCTGTAATGGTAGCGGCCAGGTACGTAAGGTTACTAATACCTTTCTGGGCCAGATGCAGACGGTAACTACCTGCCCTAACTGTAATGGAGAAGGCACACAGATAACAGCTAAATGTGGCAACTGTAAAGGCGAAGGCCGTGTGTATGATGAGGATACTATAACAATGGACATACCTGCCGGTGTGCAGGATGGTATGCAGCTGAGCATGGGCGGCGCAGGCAATGCCGGCGAACGTGGCGGCCCTCCGGGAGACCTGCTGATACTGATAGAAGAAGAAAAGCACCCGCAGCTAAGGCGCAATGACCTGGATGTTATATATCACCTGAACCTGTCGTTCCCTGATATCGTATTAGGTACACAGGTAGAAGTGCCTACAATAGATGGTAAGGCTAAGATAAAGATACCTGCCGGCACACAGAGTGGTAAGCTCTTCCGCCTTAAGGGTAAAGGTTTCCCTGCATTCCAGAGTTATGAAAAGGGCGACCAGTTGGTACAGGTAAATGCCTGGACACCACAAAACCTAAGCGATGATGAAAAACACTTACTGGAAAAGCTAAAGAACTCTAACAACTTTGCAGCAGGTACAGAAGCCAAAGAAGTAAAAGAAGACCGCGGTTTTTTCGATAAAATAAAAGACGCGTTCAGTTAATAGATTTTTTCAAAATATAATTGCAACAAAGCCTCACATGTAATGCGAGGCTTTGTTGCAATTAAGTCCTGTTTGTTATTCTTTCCCCCTCCAGTAGCTGCGAGGCACGAAGCAGTCTCGCGACATAAGCGTAAATTAATAAAACATCTTTTGTAACCTTTTTAAAACTATCTACTCTAATGAAGTAGTAAATAAACGTGTAAAAAAGACAATGCAGCATAAACTATTAGAAGAGCAGGTTACAATAACTAACAATGAGTCTACTATTACAGATAGTATTTCATTAAGCCCCAGTGAGCAGATCAGGCAAATTGAATACCACTTTCGTAAAATTATGATAGCACTTGGGTTAGACCTGAACGATGATAGCCTTAAGAATACACCGCAAAGGGTGGCTAAGATGTACGTAAATGAAACATTTATGGGCCTGAATCCGCTTAATGAACCATCTGTCACCTTGTTTGAAAATAAGTTCAAATACAGTGAAATTGTCCTGGAAAGGGATATACCTGTTTACTCCTGCTGCGAGCATCATTTTGTACCTATTATAGGGAAAGCGCATGTAGCCTATATTTCCCGGGGAGAGGTTATTGGATTGTCAAAGCTTAACAGGATAGTGCACTATTGCTCTAAAAGGCCCCAGGTGCAGGAAAGACTCACAATTGAAATAGCTGAGTATTTAAAAAGGGTATTGAGGGTAGAGGATGTTGCAGTGATTATTAAAGCCGAACACCTATGTGTGGCATCAAGAGGCATTAATGATATTGGCTGCACAACCATTACCAATAGCCTGCATGGTGCTTTTCTTACAGAACCAAAGCGCAACGAACTATTTGCTATGTTATCGATCTAACCTTACTATGGGATACTATTCTCCGCTGCGTTTCCTGTATGGGTGACCCGGCTGTTCGCGTTGAACTATTGATCGCATGCAAAAATAATCAGATGCTCAATCATACATCATAAATACACAGTGTAAATTATAAACTTTTTATCCCTGCCCTGGCATGATGTAACTTTGTATTCATACCCGGCTCTTTGAAATATACTTGATAGGAACTACCCTGGCTCTACCAAAAACTGATAGTCAGGATTTGGAAAAACTCCACATTTTTTGGTACATCTCCTCCCCTTGGGGGAGGTAGGAGGGGCGAATCCTGTAAGTGCCAGAATAACACTTTCAGACGTAAAAATTATTATTTTTTCGTCAAAATGTTAGTCAAATAAGGTGCTGGTGATTCCTCCTTGTTTCATCAAAAGAAGTTGCTTTCACCAATAACTAATTTGTATTAGTGGCGCTCACAATCCTTTGTTTCGAATAAAATATGAGATAGATTTATAATGCATTTACAGTGTTAAAGATGAAAAAATTACTACTTTACATATTGCTCTTCATCAGCGTTCAGGTTATGGCCCAAACGCAAAAGATAGCAATACTAAAACGCGCCATGTATAATGAACAAAAACCGGCTAAGCGTTTTGCTGTTTTAATGCAGTTACTGGATGAGCACGAAAGCATATATAAAGACAGCTTAAACAGGTACGTAACACAAGCATCTGTGCTGGCAAATATGCTGCAGGATAAAACAGCTGTTATTAATGCCGGCATGGCAAGGGTTAATATGTACCTGCGGTTCGACAGGCTTAATGATGCTACAATGCTTGCAGATAGTTTACTGCAGATAACAGATAGTAATCAGCAGGATGAAAAAGCCCTGTTTGTAAAGTTATCCCTGCAAAAGATAAACTGCTACGCCGCTGCTACCAAATACCAGGCCGCAATAGACATGCTATACCATACGCTCGCCATGGCCGGGCGGTTAAAGGATACACCTTCGCAGGCGCAATGTATGAATGCACTTGGGGTCATATCCTATAATATGAATAAGCTGGATGACCAAATACGCTGGTGTCGTCGTGTACAGGCATTGTGCTACGGGCACAAACAATTTGTCGCGGCACAAGCCTATACCAATATCAATATGGCCATGTATTTTGCCTGGACAGAGCGCTATGATAGTGCTGCTTACTATGTAAGCCTTGCCATCCCCCTGTGCGAAAAAATAGAGAACCTGTTTTATTTAGCCAATGCTTACCTGCGCCGGAGTGATATTTATAAATGGAGTGGCGACTTTGCCAATGCACAGCAATCTATGATAAAGGTAATAGAGATACGCAGGCAGACTGAAGGCAACCTAACATTCTCTAATGAGCAGATCGCACTTGCTAATCTGTACCGCACTGCAGAACAATATGATAAGGCCATTGAATTATTTAATGCGGGCATCAATTATGCAAGAGATTCCATCAGGGCAAAAGGCAATAGTATCAACTACGATATACTGCTCAATTACTACATAGGCTTATCACGTTGCTATCAAAGAACAGGCGATCATGAGCTTTATGAAGCTACACTTGAGAATATCATAGCAGTAAAGGATACGCTAAACGCATTGAATTCTGAAAAGGCTATTGCAGAGATGCAGACAAAGTATGATGTGCAGCTGAAAGACAACACCATCATACGTCAGAAACTGGACATTACCCAAAAGAACATTATGTTCTATAGCTCGCTTACGCTATTAATTGTAAGCCTGCTGATCATCTGGCTCATATTCCGTAATTATAACAGGAAACAAAAAATGAAGATGTACCTGCTACAGGAAGAAGAGAAACGTAAAGCAGTATGGGCAGTTAAAGAAGCCGAAGAAAAAGAACGTAAACGTATTGCCGCTGACCTGCATGATAATATGGGCAGCTATGCATCCAGTATTAAGGCTAATGTAGAAGTGCTGATGTCGCAAACAGAAGCTGCACTACCTGTGATGGAACACTTACGCAGTAACTCTCAGCAAATGGTCGCTTTATTGGGGGACACCATTTGGGCATTGAAAAAAGAAGAGCTCTCCTTTAGTGCCATTAGTGACAGGATAAAGGTCTTCCTGCAAAGGCTCAGAACCAGCCATCCGCAGATAGAGTTTATTTTAAACGAGAACATTGCATACGATGTAAAACTGCCACCTGTCCATGCCTATCACCTGTTTATGATGGTGCAGGAAGCGGTGAATAATGCAGTACGGCATAGCGGAGGTAATAAAGTAGCTATAGATATAGAAAGTAGCGGCACCTGGCTCATAGCCATCAGCGACAATGGTAAAGGGTTAGCCAATACTGCTGCTACGCTTGAGGAAGGTAATGGCTGCTATAACATACGTATGCGTGCTGCAGAATCAGGCTGGCGTGTAGCATGGGAAATAGAGCCGCCGCATGGCACACGGGTGGTTATCAGTAATATAAATTAGTTATTGCTAATGCAGATACATAGAACAAACTTTACATGATACTGTAAAGCCTAAAACATAAAGATGACGGACAGAAAAATAAGACTGGGACTTGCAGAAGATAAAGCGGTGAATCGAAATGCCTTTGTAAGCAGGGTAAATCAAATGACCAATTGTGAACTTATTTTCATAGCTCACAATGGCCAGGACTGCCTGGAGCAACTCAAAGGCTTACCGGAAAGCCGCAAGCCCGATGTCATCTTTATGGATATAGAAATGCCGGTAATGGACGGCATTGAAGCCATTGCCTTCGCGCATCAGCTATATCCTGGTATCCACTTCCTGGTGCTTACTGTTTTTGACGATGATGATAAGATATTTGATGCCATTAAAGCAGGTGCTGAAGGCTATCTGTTAAAACATGAATCTGCAGAGGTGCTGGAAGATGCGGTAAACAATGTGATAGCATATGGCGGCGCGCCCATGAGTCCTGCCATAGCTCGTAAAGCTTTACAATTGCTTGGCAAAGCACAGCTAGGCAGTTCTACCCAAACTCCTGAAACAGGAACATTGCCCACAGACATGAGTCAGCGCGAAATAGATGTGTTGCAAATGATGGTGAATGGTCTTGATGCCAAGAGTATTGCTACCAAACTAGACCTGAGTGTGCATACTGTACGCAAGCATATTGCCCATGTGTACGAAAAGCTGCACATCAACTCTAAAGCACAGGCCATAAGCCTGGCACACAGGCAAGGCTGGTTCAAAGGTTAGCCGGGCATAGCTATATTACAGCCTGAACAATACAGCAAATATTACCCGGTCTTCTGATTTTACTAAGTCAGGTATCCAGCCACCGGTTATAGGTGTAGTGGTGTAGCCTGTTGGTGATGTAACGCCACCGCGACCTGCAAAGTATGGCACATCAGATTGCCTGTGTACATATTCTACTCTTACCGTAAGGCTTTGATTGGGCATCCAGTCTAAATTGGTAGAGCAATCCCATCCGTTGAATTTATCGCCGGGATTGGCACTGAACGGGTGTGTACCTGCTGTTTGAGTAGGGTTGGAAGAACTGGGTAACGGGCTTGCATCACCGGTAGGATACAACACCAGGTAGCGGCCGGGGTTGCTCATCACACCACCGCCAATGGTCCACGCAAACCTATTCTTATTAAACCAGATACGGTTGTATATCATGGCGCTTAAGAAGTTTTGGGCTGGAGTAGTACTGTCTCCATTAAATGCCTTTACACCTCCTCCATTTTCAAAACCAATATCTGCAGTAAGAGAAAAGGCCATTCTGCTGATACCTTTTGATTTTGGGTGATCATAATACCTTAGCAAAAAGCTGTTGTCAGAATGGAAACGTGTTCTGCCCGGTATCATTGCAGCATCGGTACCATAGTAGTCATTGGTAAGCAACTTAACATTTTCATTTGGGCACCAGGTAATGTTTGCTCCAAGCCCGGGCATGGAATTGAACTTACCATAGCTCTGCCAGCCGTTGATTATCCAAGGTTCTATCTTCAGCTTTTTAGAAGGGAATATCTGCACACGCAACCCATTAAAGAACCATGGTGTATTATCAGAAGTAAAGGATGCCTGGTATTCCCAGTTCTCTACCTGGTAATAAGAGTTGAGGCCAACATATGACATGAACATGCCTGCGTCTACATTAATACCATACCATACATTAAAGTGGTAACCGGCATAGGCTTCGCTTATATATCGGTAGGCATTAGCCAATTCGTATTGCCCCCTGTACGGGCTGTAATCATTTCTCGGGATAACTGTAGAGCGCGTACCGAATTGTGTCATGACCTTAGCATGTGCATTGTTGTAGTTAAACTCACCGCCGAGTGCCGCACATGATACTTCCATTTCATTATTGCGTGCCAGTGCTGTAGAACCTACCACGGTGTTATCAATAGGATTACTGAAGGAGTAGGTATAATTCGCATCTAGCATTACGCTGCCTGTAAAGTATTTGGTTTGCAGTACAGGCGGTGCCTGCCTACGATCGTTACCGTTTTGCCAGCTCATGTCCATGCCATCAAATGGTACTTTAGTTTCTGCCGTATCCTGTGCAAATAGCGTGGTTGCTGATAGCATATATAGTAGTAATGCTGTTCTTTTCATGTTCATATATTTTGGTTTCTTTGTAATTCTAGGTTTTGAATGGGGTGATATATCAGTGGTGTATGCTCTACAATAACATCGCTTTTGTCAAGGCCAAACGCTTTTTCATCGCTTAAGCCCATGTTCTTTAAGAAGAAGTAGGAATTAAGTAATAACCCATCTCTAAGTGTAAACTCATTCTCAACCGACAGGAATTTTTCAATCACCACGAATTTGAAATCAGGTTCGTTATTGTACTTGCTGGAGCCATCAGGCCTTATATGCAGGTTCAACTCTTTGTTAGCTACCAGGTCGCGCACTATCTTCTTAAAATAAAGCTCAGCTCTTGGTTGCACCCTGAAGCCGAGGTTAATATTCACCTTTATCACCTTATCATCTGACAGCTCACTTACATCATAGCTTCTTGTATAAGGTTCTTCTGTTCTATTCACATGTACAAACCAATACACATCAGCGCGTTTAGGCTTTTTAGAGAAGATAGACTTCATGACCTTCTCCTCTATATGCACTCTGTTATTAGCTTTGGTGAGGTAAATAAGATGGGTAGAGAATTTGGGGATAGCATCATCTTCGCTCATTTCTTTTAGCAAGGGTATATACTTACCTATATCTACAAACTTCACAAACCTGTTATTGATCTTGCGGGCATAGTACCATATATACATGGTCATAAAAATGAAGAGTTCGAAGAACAGGAACATCCAGCGTTCTTTGATCTTAGCCGTATTGGCAACAAAGAAGGATATCTCGATAATAGCAAATACCAATACTATGCAGCCAACCAACAGTTTGTTCCACTTCTTTTTATAGAGCAGAAAATAGGTAAGCAGGTAAGTAGTCATCATCATGGCGATGGTAATGGAGAAGCCATATGCTGCCTCCATATGAGATGAATTACGGAAGTATAATATCATGAGTACACACCCAAACCACAGTATCATATTGACGCTTGGTATGTATATCTGTCCTTTAATGTCTGTAGGTTGCCGTACTGTGACCCTTGGCCAGAAGTTGAGGTTCATAGCCTCACTTATCAGGGTAAACGAGCCGCTTATCAATGCCTGTGATGCTATTACAGTAGCAGCGGTGGCTATAATGATACCGGGTAGTAAAAACCAGTTGGGCATCATTTCAAAGAACGGGTTGGCACCGTTCAGTGTAGTTACATGCTGATGCATTATCCATGCAGCCTGTCCGAGATAACTGGCCACCAGGCTTATCTTTACAAACACCCAGGTGATACGTATGTTTTTAATACCGCAATGCCCAAGGTCTGAATAAAGAGCCTCTGCGCCGGTAGTGCATAAGAATATAGAACCTAGTAACCAGAAACCTTTAGGGTAGCGAGTAATGAGCTCGTAACCATAATACGGGTTTAGCGCCTTTAATACATCTGGGTATCTTATGATGTGCACGCAGCCTACTATTAAGAGCATTGCAAACCAAACCGTCATAATAGGGCCAAAGGTTTTGCCAATAAGCTGTGTGCCGAAACGCTGAAAGAAGAACAGCGCGGAGAGGATAACGATTACGATGCCAATGGTAAGTGTATTACCGGGCACAATGATGTTCTCTAATCCCTTTACAGTGTTCAGTCCTTCTATGGCAGAAGCTACAGATATAGGTGGGGTAATGATGCCGTCTGCCAGCAAGGTAGTGGCACCTAATATAGTGGGTACTACTAGGTATTTACCATAACGCCTGACTAAGGCATACAAGGAAAATACACCACCTTCTCCCTGGTTATCTGCCTGCAGGGTGAGCCATATGTACTTAACTGTGGTTTGGAATACCAGCGTCCAGAAGATGCAGGATACGCCACCATACACCAGCACATCATTTATCGTACGCTCGCCTATGACTGCACGCAGTGCATATAGCGGGCTGGTACCTATGTCGCCATATATAATGCCAAGGGCCACTAAGAGTGAGGCAATAGTCACCCTGTTCAAATGATTGTCATTTGATCTCATTGTAAATAAATTATATGTTCCGGTTGTTTATTCCCTGCTGACCAGGCGATAACCAACACCCGATTCTGTTACCAGGTATTCGGGCCGGTTGGGGTCATCTTCTATCTTTTTTCTAAGCTGTGCTATAAATACTCTCAGGTATTGCGACTGGTTGATATAACCCGGGCCCCATACTTCCCTTAGCAGGTAATGATGCGTTAATACCTTTCCTTCGTTTTTTGCAAACAGGGCCAGCAGTGCATATTCTGTAGTAGTTAGTTTTATCAATTCTTCGTTTTTCTTCACCGTGCGCAGTGACAGGTCTATCTGCAATGCGCCAATTTGTATTACAGGTGTCAGCTCATCAGGACGGGCAATGCGTAAGGCCGAACGCATACGCGCCAGCAATTCACCAGTTCTGAAAGGTTTTACCAAATAATCGTTAGCACCATTGTCTAATGCTTTGATGATATCTTCTTCATTGCTTTGTACCGATAGGATAATGATGGGATTGGTGTACCATTCCCTAAGCTGTTTTAATACATCATGCCCATTAAGGTCAGGCAGGCCCAGGTCCAGCACTATCATATCTGGCGGATGGCTCGCTGCCATTACAAGGCCTTCTCTTGCGGTAGATGCCTGCGTAATGGTATAGTCATTACTCTGCAGGGTAATCTCCAGCAGCTTACGTATCTGCGCCTCATCGTCTATTATCAATATACCTGCCTTATTCATTTTTCATGTTTTTCAGGTAAGAGGTTTCTGCAGGTATCTCTATGTTGAACCTTGCACCCCCTGTTGATACATTTTCTAAACCTACCGTTCCCTTCATTGCTTCGGTAAAGCCTTTAACTATAGATAAGCCCAAACCTGTGCCACCTGCCTGTGTATTACGCAGCCTGTAGAACTTATCAAATACCTGCCCTATCTCATCTTTAGGAAAGCCTTTGCCATTATCTTCTATAATTATCTCCAGCACATCGGCATGGCAGGCGGCCATTACCTGTATATTTCCATCCGCAGGAGTATACAGACCTGCATTGATAAGTAAGTTATACAGCACTTGTTCTAACATACCCTTATCTAATTTAAAGAGAGGTATATCAGGATTAATGCTGATGCTTATTTTTTGGGTGATGTTATTTTCCTCTACTCTTTTTACGGTATAATACACTATCTCGTTAATATCGCACCAGTCTTGCCGGGGTTGTATAAAACCGGATTCCAGCCGCGACATATTCAGGAGGTTCTCTACCTGCTGATTGAGCCGGAAGGATGCTTTTGCTATCTCTGCGATCAGCTCATGTTTGTTTTGTGCGGTGAGCTTTGCACTATCTGCCTGCAGGTTATCTGTAGCGCCAATAATGGCGGCTATCGGTGTGCGCAGTTCGTGCGATAGTGAATTGAGCAAGGTATTATACAGCTTCACAGTGTGCTCTTTCTCTTCCTTTAATATGGCTGCCTTTTCCATCCGCCTTATCTTGTAGGTAAGTGCTGCATTTACCATAGCTATTACAAAATACATCAGCAGTAGAATGGTATCTTCTGCTGAGCCTACCTGTAGTGTAAAATACGGGGGGATAAAAAAGAAATCCCAAACGAGGGCAGATAACACAGCGGCTAACAATACAGGCAGTATGTCGAACACCATAGCGGTGAGTGATACCGTGATGAGCAAGATATAGGCAGTAACCCTATATCCTATGATGGATGAAAAGCCATAACATACCAGCGCTACTATGCCAATTGCCAATACGCTAAACAGGTATTGGTATTTTACATTCACCTTATTGAAACCGCTGCTGCTCATTTGCTGCTATTACTACACAAAGGTAAACCTATGGATATAAGCACTGCATAAAATAGAGTGCTCCGGATATAAAGATTTTATAAAGATTTGCCCCTGATTTGACTAACATTTTGATGAAAAAAAATAATTTTTACGTCTGAAAGTGTTAGTCAGGAACTAACTTTTGAACCTTGATTTATTGGGTTTTGGGATGTGCAGGGTGCGTGCCTGATCCTGTTCAATATCAAAATGTGGACTTTTGTGGAGTAAAAATGTGGAGTTTTGTCAAACCAGGATTTTTGCGCTGAAGGATGAGTGGGATAGTTCCTTATTAAGTATATTTCAAAGAGCGGGGTAAGGATACAAAGTTACATTATGCCCGGGCGGGAACGAAAAGTTTATAATTTACACTGTATGTATTTATGGCTTTTATGAGGCGAGTTGTTTGAGAAATCCAATTCACATGCGATATTAATTTTTATCTTGCAACATCAAATAAACAAAAATGGCTGAGCTTGCCCCCTGTCCTATATGTAAATCGACATTTACTTATGAGATGGATGATTTACTAGTATGCCCTGAATGCGGGCACGAATGGAATCCTAATGAAAGCAACATAACAGAAAATTCATTTGCAGTAAAAGACTGCAATGGAAATATTCTTCAAAATGGCGACACCGTTGTAACGATTAAAAACTTGCCGGTAAAGGGTATATCACAAACAATAAAGGCAGGAACTAAAGTGAGAAATATTCGCCTGGTAGACAGCGATCATAATATTGATTGTAAGATAGACGGATTTGGTGCGATGGCTCTTAAATCGGAATTTGTAAAGAAGGCCTGACCATTCTATAACCTGGTTTGGCGTGGTGTTTCATTACGTTAGATATTACCATCAGGAAGTTTTCCAGGCATCTTAATAAGGTATTATGAGTGTTTGTTATAGCTGCGGCACTATTTTAAATAAGAAAACCCAATCTAACGAACACATTATTCCAAATTCGATCGGTGGTGTTTTGAAGTCGCGTAGATTACTCTGCCGGCAATGTAACAGTGCTTACGGGATGACTATTGATGCAGCCCTGGCAAAAGAGTTTGAGAACCTGGCAGCATTCATCAATGTGGAGCGAGACAGGTCAAAATCATACCTGGCAAAAAATGCCGTAGCCGCCAATGGTCGCAGTTCCGTTCCTGTCAAACCGACCATCAAATTCGAAGCCGGACGACTTTATATATCCGGTCGTGACAGGCAACAGGTTATTGCAATCGCTTTGGGTCTGAAAGGAAGATTTCCCGATATTGATAGGGAGAACGTTGTAAAAGAAAATCATGAAGACTATGAGCTGTCAGACGGCGATTTTACTATCAATTTCTCCCTAGGCAGTGACCTGTTTATGAGGGCCGTGGCAAAGATCGCGGTGAATTATTATCTTATGAAAGTACGGGGAGGTCAATACCTGGATGATATAATTAAGGTTATCAATGGAGGACAAGTAAATAACCACCATATTTATTATCACCCTTTGCCCGGAGTGCATTGGGGGGACAACGAAGTATCTCACATTATTGCTGTAAGAGGGGATTCAGTTTCAAAGCAACTCCATGCCCAAGTAATTCTTTTCAATACATACAGTCTTGTCATTAATTTATGTGATGATTACAATGGCAATGAGATTGACTTGTTCTATCGATATGATATTATAAGTAAGCAAGAGATCAACCACAGGATCGATTTGGGACTATAATTTACACTTTTGGGCGACGAAACAATTTTATCGCAAATCAGGAGATTTGCTCCCATTGCGACGTAGTTAGAGACTAAGTCGAACGGAAGTATGGATACAAAGTTACATCATGCGCGGGCAGTGACGAAAAGTTTATAATTTACACCGGGTGTATTTAGGGTGTGTTTGAGGAATGATTTACGATGGAATTGCAGGGTGGTTTTGGGATTATAATTTACACTTTGGGGGATAGCGTTGCAATAGTTTTAGCAATTAATCCTCATTATAACTAGGGCTAGTAATGTAGTTTTAAAATGTTTGTAGAAAAAATTTACACTATGTATGAAAACAAGGGTGCTGAAAGCTTACAAAAACTAAAGTCTAAATTGAATGCGCAAAGTATGTCAATCCTTATCGGATCTGGCTTTAGCAAGAACGTCAGCTCTTTATTTCCATCTTGGGTTGAACTGCTTTTTGATATGGCAAAGGAAATGTTTGAAACCAAGATTAAAGATGAGTATGAAATATTAAAGAGTATTAAAAAGTCAAAAGTAGAACCATACACAATTTTTCTAAAAAGAAAGATTATAAATGAAATCAATAGCATTGGCTATTTGGAAATAGTATCGTTATTTATTAAGCAAAAAGGCTATCGCGAAATTGTTGAAACATATATAGAAGGTAAGACACCACATATCGTAAATAATGGCAAAAAAATCATTCTTGAATATGTTAAAGACAAAAAAAATAGACGCTTAACGTTAACTAAAGATGATCTGCTACTACACACCAAATTAATTGAACTACCATGGAATAATATTTATACAACAAACTATGACCTACTGTTAGAGGACTGTATCGATCAAAATGTCGCTAAAGAACTACAAAATAAAATTGACGAGTATTCTAGTCAGAACAATGATAAGTTAAAATTAATTCAAGATAATGACATAGAATTAGATAAATTAAATATCAAAATTGAAAAGAAAAAACACATCCTAGATGGCTTTAGCGTTCCCAAATTCCTTTCGGGGAAAATGGGAATAATTGATGTCAGTTCTGCAATTACCGATGGTAGTGTTAAAGAAGTTATTGAGAAAGAGCTGATGGATTTAAATCAAGAAATTTTTAAGCTTCGATACCAAAATTCATCAGCTAAGATAATTATTGCCGGCAATGTCGACAAAATAATTAAGTTTAAAAACCTTATTACAGAATGCCTTTCAGTAATAAAACATTCATCTGAACTTGCAATAAAACGTAATAAGAATATCATAAAGTTACATGGTTCTTTACGCACTAAAACGGATGATGAATTTGGATTTGATGGTGATACACACAAGCATTATGTTATCTCAAAAGAAGACTATGACTCCTATCCCCAGACACATGAAGCATTCACTCAATTAATGAGAATTTCATTGCTGCAGGAGTCTTTTTGTTTAATAGGATTTTCAGGGGTTGATCCAAATTTTCTGGCTTGGGTTAGCTGGGTAAGAGATGTTCTCTTACGTAAGAGAACTACTAAAAAAGGCAAGGTACTTGAAACGGATAAAATATATTTAATTGAACTTACTAAAGATCTTCCCACCGCAGATAAAGTCCTTTTTTATCAAAATCACCGAATAGTCCACATTCCATTATTGCAAAAAGATAACATTGATTTTTTAGAAACTCAAACAGGACTTAAAATAAAGGGCGACAATATCAAAAAGGAAGCACTTTTGATATTGGTCGAATATTTAAAGGATAGCATTACTATTGATAAGCCCAAAATTGCACTAGAGATTTTACGGCGAGATGAGTATGCTAAAGCTTGGTCAGATTTACCTATACAGGGATTAGGAGAAATAGACATGGAAGATATTATATTAAAATCGCGTGGAGTTTTCGAAAATAAAGTGCATTGTAGAATGCCTTCTTTGGACTTTACTTATTCTCATGTCAAACATACTCTTTTATGTTTTGCATACCCTTATTTTCAAGCAGCTAAATCGAAAAATCAAAAAGTTAAGATATCAGGTTTAATAAGCATGGCATTGCAAGATCAATTTGTCCCATACTCTGTTTTTTATAATACTGACAAGATATTTGATAAAATAATTCGATCGGCATTAATGACCTCTGAGCTTTATGACTCTTTTAAATTAATCCAAATTAAGGATGCTGTTTGGTGTAATAACATAAAGAAATTGGAATCTCTTTTTCGAAGTGTCAAAAATAGATCGCAAGAATATTCTGATGAAATTCAATATCAAAAAGCTCTCAAAGCTATATTTAATCTGGACTTCAATGCCTTAAACAAAACGATTTCAGGTTGGAATTGTACTCCAAATTTTATTGCAAAAAAGGCTAGTCTTCAATCATTTATAGACATAGATGTAGCAATCGACACGCTAAAAAATGGACGCTATAGTAGTATACAGGAAACTCTTTATGCTGATGATTTATTAGATTTTTTATTCAACTCGAAAGATCCAGTCCGTGCAGCGAAAGAGCTTTCAAAGAAAATAAAGGCAATTGAAAACGAAGGATTGAAAACTATAGATAGCAATATTAACTACATAGTCAAGGATATTAATAGAAGTAGTGTTAAAAAAGAAGAAATCAAGCCTTATGGCGAAAAGAAATTTTCCATAGGTCACTCGATGTCATTTTCAAACATATCTCCTGAAATACAAAGCCTACAATTTTTTGGCGTGTTAATTGAGATGGGATTCCCATTATTGCTAAAAAGCATTTACTATACCGACTATAAAGATGTATATTATCTAGCTAAGAATGCTTATCAGTTTGTTCCATTCCCCGTCTTATTTTATAGTCTACAATATAGTAACAGTGATTTTTTGAAAAGACTTGGACAGGATTATGCGTATAGCGAATACTTAGTCCAAGATAACATATTAATAGCTCAAAACTTCCAAAGGGCCTATTTTGACATTAATACGCCTGAAAGATTTAAAGAGCATTCATTAATTTTTTTCTCAGAGTTATTAGTTGTTCTTAAACCAGAATTTTGGCAAGTTTTTTTCGAAAACCTATGGAAGTATAAGCTAAAAGAAAAAACACTTTTTGTTGATCTTAGATTCCACTCAAATGATTTTATAGTTAAGGGTTTAAGGTTTATTAAATCTTCAAATCTTATTTCGAAAATAATATGTGACTGTATAGACAACTTGGATATTGAGAATGGGAATACTTCGATACAATATTTGTATGAACTTGCGCATAATTATTGGCTAGAGAAGCCAATCGGCAACATTAAAATTCACGTTGTAAACAAAAAGATAGATTTACTTATTGATAAAATACCTTCACTTGATAGTACTGCTTTATTTGTTTTAGGGAATGTTTATGTTTTGCTCAATGCGAAGCAAAAACACAGAATCAAACAAAAACTTATTGAACTTAATTTTGCAAAGATTGACAGTGACCGTATTTGGCATGTCATTTTGTACTTTGCCGACGGTAACTTACAGATATTAAACAAAGCAAAAGGAGCAATATTGAACCATAGTAAATTGTGGTATACAGGTATTACCGAAAAAGGAGGGTCAATCCCATACGACTATATTTCTTTATATCGATTAAGGAAGTCTCAAAACCCAGAGTCAGGCATCCAATGGTCCACAAAAGAAAAACGTTTAATTTTTTCTCGTTTAAAGAAGTCGTTTAAAGCCATACAAATGTTTGTTCAAAAAAGAATAGATGTTGATGGGTATGAAGGTGTTTTAGAGGAGATGCTGTACTTTTTGCAGGATGAGATGGAGGGGGTTAAAGAAGCAAATGCTATCTTACGAAAAGTAAACGAATTATATTTAAAACAGCGGGGGTATAGAAATATTATTGATGGACTGATATCTAACGATAAATCAAATGTAGTCTGGGCTTTGAATGAAGTTTCAAAAGATATCTATCAAAAAAAGAGAATTATAGAGTCGTTAGAATACATAGAACTTATTTTGAGGAAATTATTAGTCAAATCAAAAGCTGGGATGGGTGCTTGTTTAGGTTACCTTTCCGATTGGCTATTTGATTTTAAGGATGAAACAGGGTTGGAAAAATATTCTTCACAAATTTTGAAAGTTATTGAGCTGTATAAGGATTACTATTCTGAGGAAATAGATTTGCCATTTGTAAAAGAGAAAATTGCCAAACTCTCAATAGTTCTTAATAGTTGGGATATTAAAAGCGTCGTAATTGAAGAACAAATAAAAGAAGCACGAAATAGTAGATTTAATAATTTACAGTACGCATTGAGGAATATTGCATTTTAATTCTTTGTATGCTATCTGGACTATCTAGAGATCATGAAAATCACTGCTAACTAAAAAGGGTTTCAGACCGTACGTCTAAAACCCTTTATCTTGTGGTCCCACTAGGACTTGAACCTAGGACCCCCTGATTATGAGTCAGGTGCTCTAACCAACTGAGCTATAGGACCGGCTGTAAAGCCAAAATTGGATTGCAAATGTAACAGACTTTCGGAAAAATTGAAAATCTTATTTACAACTTTATTTTTGTCACATGATTACAGGCGTTAAGCATATCATTTTTGATCTCGGTGGTGTACTGCTCAATATAGACTACAAGCTAACGGAACAGGCTTTTATAGCCGCAGGCATCCATAATTTCCCCGAACTATATTCCCAGTTATCACAAACACCCGTTTTTGATGATTTTGAGACCGGGCGCATATCGCGCGAGGCCTTTGTAGAGGCTATTCAAAAGATTGCTGGAAACAGTATCAGCACCGGGCAGGTAGTTGATGCCTGGAGCGCTATGTTGCAGGATTTTCCGGTACGCAGGCTGCAGTTATTGCAGCAACTGAGGCTTTATCACGACCTGGTATTGCTGAGCAATACCAACGAGATACACGAAGAAGCATTCAATAAAATATTAATGGATAACAGGGGCATACCTAATATCGGGGTGTTCTTTGATAAAGTCTATTTTTCGCACAGGGTAGGCATGCGCAAACCGGATGCGGAGATATTTGAGAGGATACTGGAGGATACTGGTTTTAAACCAGCCGATACCCTGTTTATAGACGATAGTCCCCAGCATATTGAGGGTGCTAAAGCATTGGGCATCCAAACCATATACTTAGAGAAAGGAATGACGATAGAGAAGGACATCTTCCTGTCTGTTACAAAATAAAAGAGGCGTTACGGCGCCTCTTTTATTTTAGATGGGTATTGTACAAATTATTGTTTGATGACCAGCACATTAAACTGTGCATTGGTAGGAATGGCCGCGTTATTCTGGTTGAATATCTCCCATTTATTACGGATGGTATTGTAGTACACGCCTATGGGTGAGTTGTTATATACAATGCCGCTCGGGTTTAGTTTTTGAGTTACAATGAGTATGGCTGTAGCATCGCCATTGCATAGTGGGTTGTCTACGTCAGTGCCGTTAGCGCTTAGTTTGTTGGCTACAGTTGCTGTATGCACAAAAGCTGCTTTGTTTACACCGGCCACCCTTATGGCGCCATTATCTACTTCCAGTGCTATACCTACACCGCTGCCCGAATATTTAGCCTCTACACCTATACCATTAGCGCTAAATGTTTCACCCCTTACACCGCTGCTTGCAGCACTTGAGTTAGTGGTCAGTCCGTATACGCCAAAACCGCTAGGTGTTTCGCCATATACACCCCAGCCACTGCCTGCCTGGTAGCCTATTACACCTATACCGGTGCCGCCTGTGCCTTTGTTCACACCCCTTAAGCCTGCAGAATAGCCGCCCGGTGCTGTAGGGGAAACCTCACCTTGTACGCCGGTTACGCCCCCCGTAGCGCCAATACCATTGGCAGTAGAAGCAGCTACACCCTTCACGGCTATTGTACTACCTGTAGTAGCTGTCTGAGAACCCAGAACTGCAACGCCAGAGTTGGAGTTAGCGCCTTCTATACCGGCACCTGTGTTGGTGTTTTCTATCCTTACAAGCGAGTTAGTATTAGCTAGTGTTTCATTGTACGGCATACTTATTTTCTTCGCTGTGTTTGCATAGGTAGCGTAAGGCACGCTGAGTAATTGTGTAGTACCTGCATCAGCATAGGTAGAGCCGCCTGCAGGGTCTATTTCTACCTGTATAAATTTATCGCCGGTGCTCCAGTCGATACCGGCCATTGTGCCGCTAACTATAGTACCTGTACCTATTGCAGCTGTGTACAGGCCATAAGCGTTGGTAGAGGTAGTGAAAGTCTCCTGGTATACGGTAGCACCGCTTGCTGTGAGGTCGTGTATTGTAATTCTTAAACCTAACGCCTGCCCTGCAAGGGGTGCACCGGTATTGTTACGGGCTATACCCTGGTAGTTAAATTTGGCAGGAGCCTGTGCTATAGCCAGTGTGGTAAGTAATATAAAAGAAAGGGACGCAAATATATGTTTCATAAAAAGAGTTTTAATTGTTGATTAAATGATGACCTATTGTGCTTTTGTTATTTTATATATAGCGCTGGATGTTCCTGCTTGCTGTATGTATTGCAGTTGCAAAACATAGTTGCCGGTTGCCATACCTGCCAGGCTGATGGTTAATTTGCCTTTGCCACTGGCCAGTTCCTGCTGGTTTTGCATCAGCATCTTACCCGTTACGTCTTGTAGTTCGTAAACCAGTTTGCCACCCTCTGCAAAATCACATTGCATGTTCAATTCGTTCTGTACCGGGTTGGGGTACACTTTTACATTGTTGTTTAATAGTGCCGTGCCTTTAACCGATGTAGCCGGTGCGTTTGGCTGCAATACACCCTGTGTTAATACAAGCGTGGGAGAAGTGTAGGTGCCGGTAACAGTCATTTCTGCTACAGACGATTCGTACGTGTTCCCTGAAATAGTAGCAGAACTGCCGGCGCTGTTAATGGTTGTGGGGCCGGCATTCTGGGCATATGCGCCGTGACAGGCCAATACACATGCGATAACCAGGATTTTTTTCATAAGCGGATTTTTTAATGGTTTCAAAAAACTATTGATATTTAATTGTTGCATCATTTGTATTGCAAAGCTACAGGGCATTACAAGGCAGGGCACGGGTAATGGTACCGGGTTTTTTGCGTAGAAATACGCTAGTTTCTTAATTGGTAGTAGTCACAAATGGGAAGTAATACTTAGAGGCCTTAGAGATCAGGTGGGGTAATGGTAGCAAACAAAAAAAGCCGGTAACGTGTGTTACCGGCTTAAAGTTACTTATTTATAAAGAGAAATAATGATTAATACACTGGTTTTTGAGGGTTACTTTACCTCTTCATAATCAATATAATCCCCGTCTATTTTGTTGGGTTTCTTTTGGGCAGATGCAGTGGCCTGTGCATTCTGTGCACGCTGCATATCTTCCATTTGCTTTTGCATTTGATTCAGCTTGTCTTGTGCAGCACGGGTAACGCTCATAACAGGAAATAAGAACCTGAAGACAAATCGCACGATCATGGTCAGTATGATAGACCAGAAAATAAACCTGAAAATCATAAGGAGCCAAAGTTACTAAAACAACGAGCTAATAGCAGTTAATAAAAATATAATTATGTTTTAACGGCTATGTTTGGCTGAATATAGAAAAATTGCTACTTTTGCACTGGAGTTAAATCAAATGAAGGGGACATAATAGTCCCCTTGTTTTTTACCCATGACAGACGTATTAGAGAAAATAAGATTGCTTGTTGAGCCTTTATTAGAGGGTACGGATATGTTTATTGTAAATGTGAAAATCAAGCCAATAAACAATATAAAGCTGTATGTAGATGCAGATGAAGGCTTATCTGTAACTAAAAGCGCCACCCTCAATAAGAAACTGTATAGGCTTATAGAAGATGCAGGTATGTATCCCGAAGGTGATTTTTCGCTTGAGGTATCCAGCCCGGGTGTAGATGAGCCATTGGTATCAGACAGGCAGTTCAAAAAGAACATTGACCGCACGGTATTGGTGACACTGGCAGATGGTAAAGAGGTATTGGGTGTATTAAAGGAAGTAAAGGAAGATACCATGTTGCTGGAGGTGAAGCAGGGTAAAAAGAAAGAGATAGTGATGACAGAGCTGCCTCTTTCAGAAATTAAAAAAACAGTAGTACAAATTATATTTTAAAAAAATGCCTGTAAAAGGGCCAAAAGTATAAGTATGGCAAGTATCAATCTAATTGATTCGTTTCAGGAGTTTAAGGATGCAGAGAATATTGACCGTCCTACCCTGATGAAGGTTATCGAAGATGTTTTTAAAACATTGCTCCGCAAAAAATACGGAACAGATGAGAACTTCGACGTGATCGTAAACGACCAAACCGGTGACCTTGAAATATTCAGGCGCCGCGAGATAGTGGAAGATGGTATGTCTGAAGATGACAATCTGCAGGTAGAATACGCGGAAGCTATCAAAATTGAACCCGATTACAGCGTGGGTGAAGAAGTATATGAGGAAATGGATGTACGCGATTTCGGACGCCGTGCCATATTAGCTGCAAAGCAAACGCTTGCTGCCCGTATCGGTGACCTGAAAAAGAACAATCTGCTTAAGAAGTATGCTGACAGGGTTGGTGAAATAACCAGCGGTGAGGTGTACCAGATATGGAAAAAAGAGATATTGCTGCTGGATGATGAGGGTAATGAAGTGATATTGCCTAAATCTGAGCAGATACCTACCGATTTCTTCAAAAAAGGAGAGTCAGTACGCGCAGTGGTAAAGAAAGTAGAGATGCGTAATAACACTCCGGTTATCATCCTGAGCCGCACGCACCCTTCATTCCTTGAAAAACTGCTGGAAATAGAAGTGCCAGAAATAATGGATGGCCTGATAGTAGTGAAAAAGATAGTACGTGAGCCGGGCGAGCGTGCAAAAGTAGCCGTAGAAAGCTATGACGACCGTATAGATCCGGTGGGTGCATGTGTTGGTATGAAAGGTAGCCGTATACACGGCATAGTGCGTGAGTTACGTAACGAAAATATAGATATCATCAACTATACTGCAAATGTGCAATTGCTGATACAGCGTTCATTAACCCCATCACGCATCAATCGTATGGAGCTGGATAATGATGGGCATCACGCAGATGTGTACCTGGAACCAGACCAGGTGTCACTGGCCATTGGTAAAAAAGGTGTGAACATCAAGCTGGCACAAGAATTAACAGGGTTTAGCATCGACGTGTACCGTGATTCACAAGATGAGGCCGTTGGTTATGATATAGACCTTGACGAATTCTCTGATGAAATAGAAGGATGGATCATAGATGAATTTAAGAAGATAGGTTGCGATACTGCTTTAAGCGTATTAGACCTTTCAGTAGAAGAGTTAGTGCGCCGTACCGACCTGGAAGAAGAAACAGTAAGGGATGTGCAAAAGATATTGCAGTCTGAATTTCAGGGTGAGCAATAAATGATTAAAAAGTAATGGTTTATTAACCGTTTGAAGGTGCCGAAAGGCAATTAAAATAAGACATTTCGGCAAAAATGGCTTAGGTTTGTAGACTGGCAAAAAAATTAGCCAATAGAATAGCGAATACTTATTTGAGTAAATAATTGAATGGCAACAGCAACAAAAACACCAAGATTATTAGCGGCAGCCAAAGAGTTTAATATCGGGAAGGAAACCCTTGTAGAGTTTCTTACCGGTAGGGGCTTTGAGATAAATGCCAGTAATCCTAATACCAAATTAACGGAGCCGATGTATGACGCTCTGCAGGCCGAGTTTGCACAAGACAGGGCTGCAAAGCGCAAGAGTGATGAGATAGCTTTGCCTAAAGGTTCACTTCTTGAAGGAATCAAAAAAACAAAGGACGACCTGGAACTACCGGGTAAAAAAGCAGAAGCACCGGTGGAAACGCCTGCACCTGCAATAGTAGAAAAGAAGGCTGAACCGGTAGCAGAAAAAGCTCCGGAGCCTGAAAAGCCTGCGGAAAAGCCTGTTGAAAAAGTAAAAGCTCCAGAGCCTGCTCCAGAGCCGGTAGCAGAAGTAGCAAAACCCGCTGCAGAGCCGGAAGCTCCTGCAAAACAGGAAGTAATTGCAGAAACACCTCCACCAGCACCTGTCAAGGCCAAAGAACCTGCGGCAGAAGAAGTGGAACATATTGATATGAAGGCCCCGAAACTGGATGGCCCTAATATATTAGGTAAGATCAATCTTGATGAATTAAATCAATCATCAAGGCCTAAAAAAGCAGCACCAAAGAAAACTGCAGCAAAAGAAGAAGCACCGGCTCAACCGGCAGCTGAAGCACCTGCTGAACCTGTAGCTGAAAAGCCTAAAGCTAAGAAAGCTAAAGAAACCCCGCCACCGCCGGCACCTGAAGCAGCGAAACCCAAACCCGTTGTTGAAGAAGCTGATGATAAGCCGGAGCATATAGAAATGAAGGCTCCGAGACTGGAAGGGCCTAAAATAATTGGTAAAATAGAATTACCTGTTGCTAATGATAATAGCAGGCAGGATAGTAAAGAAAAACGTAATCGTAAACGCATACCGGTAACCAAAAAACCAGAAACCTTTAATCCTAACAACCCTCAGCAGGGCCAGGGACAAGGTGGTGCAGGCGGAGAACGCAGGCCGGGCGGCTTTAACCAGGGTGGTGACCGCAGAGGTCCTAACCAGGGTGGTGGTGCACCAAATACACGTGAACGCAGACCGCCGGGCAGTGGTGCTTATGCTCAAAACCAGGGCAGGGGCGGACAAGGACAAGGTGGCGGAGACCGCAGCCGAGGACCAAGACAAGACAGAAATGCACCGGTATCTGCACAACAGCAGGAGATCGATGCTAAAGCAATACAGGAAAAAATACGCCAGACGCAGGCCAAGCTTGCAGGTGGTACACGTAGTAAGAGCCTTAAAGCTAAATACCGCCGTAACAAACGGGAGGAAATGGCTGAAAAGCGCGCAGCTGCAGAACAAACTGATGGCGGTAAAGTAATACAGGTTACAGAATTCATTTCTGTAAGTGAGCTGGCTAACCTGCTGGACGTAAGTTTTGCAGATGTTATCAGCAAGTGTATGAGTTTGGGTATCATGGTGTCTATTAACCAGCGCCTTGATGCAGAGGTTATTGAATTAGTATCCAGCGAGTTTGGTTATGATGTAGAATTCATTAATCTGGAGCAGGAAGCAGATATCGAAGAGGATGAAGAAGATGATCCGGAAGATATGTTGCCGCGTGCACCTATCGTTACCATAATGGGTCACGTAGATCACGGTAAAACTTCATTGCTTGACTATATACGTGAAGCAAACGTTGTGGCCGGTGAGGCAGGTGGTATCACGCAGCACATTGGTGCCTACCAGGTAACTACTAAAGACAACAAGCGTATCACCTTCTTAGATACCCCGGGTCACGAAGCTTTTACAGCGATGCGTGCGCGTGGTGCTAAAGTAGCAGACGTTGCAGTAATTGTTATTGCAGCAGATGACGCGATAATGCCACAAACAAAAGAAGCTATATCACATGCCCAGGCTGCAAACCTGCCTATGATATTTGCCATAAACAAAATAGATAGAGAAGGCTCTAATCCTGAAAAGATAAAAGAAGGGCTGGCACAATTAAATATACTGGTAGAAGATTGGGGTGGTAAATTCCAGAGCCAGGAGATATCTGCCAAGAAGGGTACTAATATAGATCTGCTGCTTGAAAAGATATTGCTGGAAGCGGAACTACTGGAAGTAAAAGCTAACCCTGAGCGCTATGCTACAGGTAGCGTTATTGAGGCCTCCCTTGATAAAGGCCGCGGTTACCAGTCAACCATACTGGTACAGAATGGTACGCTGGAACAGGGTGACATGATCGTGTGCGGACAGCACTATGGTAAGATCAAAGCTATGTTCAACGAACGCGGACAGCGTGTTGAAAAAGCTGGTCCATCTGCACCTGTACAGGTATTAGGTTTGAACGGTGCACCACAGGCTGGTGAGAAGTTCAAAGTATATGAAGACGAGAACGAAGCAAAAGAAATAGCTACCCACCGTGCGCAGATCATGCGTGAGCAAGGTATACGTGCACGTAAACACATAACGCTGGATGAAATAGGCCGTCGTTTGGCACTGGGTAACTTTAAAGAACTTGCGCTTATCATCAAGGGTGACTTTGACGGTTCGGTAGAAGCATTGAGCGATTCACTGCAAAAATTATCTACAGAAGAAGTAGCAGTAAACATAGTACACAAAGGTGTAGGCCAGATAACAGAAAGCGATGTATTGCTGGCAACAGCATCAGATGCCATCATTCTGGGCTTCCAGGTGCGTCCGTCATTGCAGACTTCAAGGCTTGCAGAGCAGGAAAATATCGAGATACGTTACTACTCTATCATCTACGATGCTATCGACGAGATCAAGAGCGCTATGGAAGGGTTGCTTGAACCTAAGATCGAGAAGAAAACCGTATGTAATATTGAAGTGCGTGAAGTATTTAAGATCGGTGGCATAGGCACCATTGCAGGTAGCTATGTACTGGATGGTAAAATGACCAGGAATACTAAGCTGAATATAGTACGTGACGGTATCGTAGTATTTACCGGTGAGCTGTCTTCTCTGAAACGCTTTAAGGATGACGTGAAGGAAGTGAACGCAGGTTACGAATGTGGTTTGATGATCAAAAACTATAATGACATACGCGTAGGTGATATTATAGAAGGTTTTGAAGAAGTGGAAGTGAAACGTACGTTATAAAAGAAATAATAAAACTTACAAAGCCACCTGTTTGCACAGGTGGCTTTTTTATTACGTATCAGCGCGAATAAGTTTATAGCTAAACTGCTCTGCAAACATAGCTATAGAAACAAAGCTGGCTACTGTCATCAGGTACACGTACGGCACTTGTATAAATGCAAGGAAGAAGGCCAGGTATATCTTAAAGGATGCCATCAGGAAAATGCGGTTATCAATATTCTTCCTGTTGCGCCAGTACCAGGTACCCATAATAAAGCATATGCCAGTGGAGAGCAGTACATGCACTTTTTTCAATTGCTTTATCTTATCTGCAATTTGCCAATCGGTGTGCGACTCATAAAATAAATGAGCAAAGCCTGTACCGGCATATAACTGGTTGGGCATATGATCGTCGTTCAAATTATCCTGCCATTCTCCAAGCGTAGCCCTGTCATAGTGCTCATACCCATTTTGAAAACTATGCCAGTCTTTACTTAAAAAAGGTATGATATACAATACAGCTACAAGAAAAGCTACTACTCCTATCACTTTAAACACAAGTTGGCGATAGCCTGAAACAACAAGTACAAAAGCAGCTAATGGCAGCCATAACAACAAACTAAACCTTGATAACAGGCACAGCGTAATGCATATGCCAATGAAGAATGCATTACGTGAATTAAGACTGGTAATAAGCAGCATATAGTACCCCGCAACCATACTTTCCACCGTGTACCGTGGTAGGTTAGGCTCTTTTAAATCAATAGCATATGATATACCGAAAAGTAAAAGTGGGATACTGATTTTCAATAACAGGTTATCGGATTTAAGACTGCGGAACACTATAAGCAAATACCCAATGCCCCATATAGCAAATGATATCCACCTGTAATCTAAACCGGATTTTTCAGCAGCTACATAGGGTAGCCATTGCATAGGTAAATACGTAGGTGAGAAGAGGTAGCCAAAATCATATATCGGCGCATAGGCATACTGACCATGAAGTAATCGGTTAACCATTACCTGTATGCTCGGGATAATATCAGACTTCTTTACATCAATGGGATATTCTTTGAAAATGCTTGCCAGCAAAGTGCCTGTTACTAAAAGCAGAATTAAGGATATAGCGAGAACAATAAAATTATTACGTTTTGGCTGCGGTGTAGTAACAAGTGTAACATCAGCCTTAAAGAATTTCACCAGCAATAAAAGTCCTATCAATAATGAACTGATAAAATAGATGATGGCATTTGGAGTTTGGCCCCATACCCGTCGATAGGTAAGCAGCATAAAAACACCCTCTAAAAAAATAAGCACAAGGAATATGATATTGCTATACTGCCTTATAAATTTCATAATTAAGATTGCAGGTTTATAACATCCTTTTTAATATTGCTTTTCAATAGCATTTTACCACAAACTATTGCAGAAATGCACAGCAATGCTATATAATAGTATTTGAAAAGCAAAGGAGAGAACATATAAAATGTAAGTACGATCAGGTAAAGCATCACCAGGCTTAGATCATAAAACCCCATTGCCTTCCGTCTTTTTCTGTAATATAATATGCCCCACACTACAAGTCCTATCATTAGCAAAGCCTGTATACCCCTTGCCAAAAATACACGATGTTCCATAGTGCCGGGTAAGAGCTGCTTTAAATAGGGTGCAAAATATATGCCCGGTCCGAAAGTGTTTAAATAATCAGGGTCTCCGAAGCCTTCCCATTCTGCAATAGCACAGCTATTGTGATAGTGTACACCTTTGGCAAGTATCGTTGGGTCTTTTAAATAAAACGGGATAATGTATATGAAAAGTATGGAAGCGATAACGCTGACCCAAATAATAATACTTGTTTTTGCAGGCTTATTCATCCACAATAACACTGCAAATAAGGGTAACCAAAAGACCAAGGTATATCGTGACAGCAGGCATAATATAATGCCTGCTGTTGTGAGCCATATATTTTTGGAAGCCAGGCCTATTGACAGTATCATATAATAGGCAGCAATAACGGTTTCCAGTGATATGCCAATATCTAATCGCGCATAATGCAGGTAGCCGACCAGTACTATTGCAGGCAATAATGTCACTATTGTTTTTTGAACAATACTGCTTCCTTTGCCCCATACAAAGGCTCCCCAAAAACCATTGGCAATGGCCATGCAAATAATACCCACCCATCTCACATCTATTTTCATGGCATACGGTATAGCCAGTGGCAGCCAATGCATGGGCATATATACCGGGAAGGGGTGCCATTCAAATTGCGGTAAAGGATAATATGGCTGCTCGCCCAGCATAAAACGAGTGTATTGCGTATCTAATTGCGGTATCACATCAGATAAGGAAGCAGGGTCAGGAAATTCAGCAAATAAGGTTTTGAAAAAGGGGATAAGCAGTACTATAATAGCTGCACCTGCTATAAATCCGGTGAGTTTATGCTGTAATGCGGTTGAAATTGGTTCTTCATCCGCTATTTTATATTGGTATAAAAACCATATGGGAATGATGATAGAAACAATAAAAAGTACAAAAGGGTTACCATCGCGTCCAAAAAGCTCCCTGCCATCCATTACTATATAACACTGTAAAATATATAATAATATAATAAGTAAAGCCTTTTTCATATCGCGAATGGCGTAAAGATAGCAGTATAATATTATTTGCCTGATTTACAGAATATGACGTTCATTCCTGCGATTATAATTAACTTCGCACACTCATAATTTTGAGGTTAATAATACGTTATACATGAGTTCGGTTCTCGAAAAGCTGGAAGCGATAAAGGCAAGGTTTGATGATACGGGGGTGGCACTATCCAACCCGGAGATAGTTAATGATAATAAGCGTTTTTCGCAGTTAAGCCGTGAATATCGTAAACTGGAGAAGATAGTAGAGGCCTATAAACGCTATAAGGCTTGTATTGATGGTATACAGTTTGCCCGCGAAGTGCTGGAAACAGAAAGTGACGAAGGTTTGCGTGAAATGGCCAAAGAAGACCTGGACATGCAGGAAGCGCAACTGGTGCAGCTGGAAGATGAGGTAAGGCAATTATTGATACCTAAAGACCCTGAAGACGAGAAAAATGCGGTAATAGAGGTGAGGGCAGGTACCGGTGGTGATGAGGCAAGCCTTTTTGCAGGCGACCTGTACCGTATGTATATGCGCTATTGCGAAAGAAGGGGCTGGAAAGTAGCTGTGTTATCTGAAACAGAAGGCACGGTTGGAGGCTATAAAGAAGTGCAATTGGAAGTGACAGGTGAGGATGTGTATGGTGTTTTGAAGTTTGAAAGCGGAGTGCACCGTGTGCAGCGTGTACCATCTACAGAAGCCAGCGGGCGTGTACACACCTCAGCAGCAACAGTAGCGGTAATGCCGGAAGCAGAAGAAATAGATTTTGAGCTGAAGGAAAGTGACCTGAAGATGGAAACTGCCCGAAGCGGCGGTGCCGGTGGTCAGAACGTGAACAAAGTGGAAACCAAAGTGATACTGACACACGTACCTACAGGTACGGTTATCACCTGCCAAACGGAACGCTCTCAATTAGGCAATCGCGAGAAGGCAACAAATATGATGCGTACAAAACTATATGAGGAGCAAGTACGTAAACATGAAGATGAAATATCGCGCAGGCGTAAAAGTTTGGTGAGTACGGGTGACAGAAGCGCCAAGATACGTACCTATAACTACCCGCAGGGGCGCGTTACAGACCATCGTATCAACATGACGATATATAACCTGGATGATTTTATCAACGGCAACATTGGCGAGATGATAGATGCATTGCAGTTTGCAGAAAATGCAGAAAAGATGCAGGCGGGAGAAACAGTAATATAATATGCCCTTGGGCTATTATTGGATAATAATAATTATGTTTAAAAAATAATATTAAAATACCTGATGAGCACACCCCGTTTTGATCTTGTAGACGTAGTGCATACCCTGCGAAACAGCAGGCGCACTATAATATTGGTTTCATGTATTGCCGCTGTGTTAGGTGGCGTTATCTACCTGGTGAGTAAAAGAGATTATAAAGCAGAAGGCTCTTTCATCATGAGCAACCCGCTTTATACAGACCGTAACAACCTCTTCCAGGTAAATGGTGTACAGTTCGTAGATTATTTTGCTGGTGATGATGATGTGGACAGGCTGATGAACGTGGTAGAATCGGACACCGTAAAATGGAGGGTATCGCAGGAGCTTCATATGGCTGAGTATTATAAGCTGGATATGAACGACCCTAAGAAGGTGAAAAAGCTATTAGATATCGTTAAGGATAATTTTAAGGCTGTACGTACAGAATATAACAGCATTGAACTGTCTTACACTGATCCTGACCCGAAACTGGCTGCAGATGTAGTTAACACCGGCATGAAGGATATTGAAGAGATATTCCGTGGGTATTATGTAGGGCAGCGTAATAAAATGATCAACTCCTTGCAGTTAAAGATAAACCAAATGGATACTACGGTTACTTTACTTACCGATTCATTGGGTAAATTAAGGGACCAGTATAAGATATATGACCTGATAAACCCTAACAGGCAAAACATCATCAACTCAACAGTAAAGGGTAACGGTACTAATACCGGCTGGGCTATGGAGCAGGTGCAGAACCTGGAATCTTTAAAAGACCAGGTAGTAAGTGACAGGGCACGTTACATCTCCCGTTACAACGAGTACAATACTACAGGCAACGCAGATAATATTCCACTGATACATATTTTAACCAATGCTCGTGTACCGGTGAAACCTAAACCTCCGGGCCTGATACTTACGGTGCTTTCATGTGCACTGATAGGCTTGTTCTTTAGCGCGCTGTATATATTGATACGTAATTATTACAGGTTGTTATTAGCCGTAGAGCGTTAATGCAGGAAGCTAACCTATATAGTAATAAACCGGGTCAGATAGCAGTATGGATAATACTGTTCCTGTCTATATTTGGTTTTGCATTTACGGGCAATCTCCTGTTCATTGCAGCGCCATTTGCTTTCCTGTTTGTTTTACTGATAGGTATTAACTGGAAACTGGCGTATTGGATATTCCTGTTTACCATTCCCATATCTTTTTATGTGGGCTTTGCCAACGACACCCTCTCCACAACAGTGCCGGATGAGCCTATTATGTGGCTGTTCCTGTTGCTGGCAGGTGTGCTTATAGCACGTAAGCCAGATATACTGGAACGTTCGTGGTTATCTAATCCAATAGTGCTAATAGTGGTGCTGCAGTATGTATGGCTGATAATACCGGTACTCTATTCTCATAAGCCATTCCTGTCTATTAAATTCTTTGCAGCTAAAACATGGTTCCTGACCTCTTTCTTTTTGCTGCCCATGTTCATCTTCAAAACGAAGAAAGATTTTAAGACTGCTTTCCTGGTAATGCTGGTACCCTTCCTGGCTACGGTATGTATCATTATGGTAAGGCATGCGGCAATCGGTTTTAACTTCAGAAGGATACAGGTAGCGATAGGGAATATTTACGTGAACCACGTGGACTACTCTACCGTAATGTCTATGTTCTTCCCTTTGTTATGTGTGGCATTGCCGCTCACTAAAGGGCGCAACCCACTAATACGCGGTTTGATACTGGGAATGATATTGTTCCTGCTGCCTGCTATATATCTTACCTATGCGCGTGCTGCTGTACTGGCAGTAGTGTTTGCATTAGCCGTAGGTATTGCTATACGTTATAAGCTGGCCAATTATATTATGCCTGCTTTTTATGGTGCTATAGCGTTGTTGGTTGTCTACATGTCAAATGATAACAAGTTCATGGATTTTCGCCCTGACTATGAACATACTTTCATGCGTAAGAAGTTTACAGACCACCTGATAGCTACTTTTAAAGGGCAGGATATGTCGTCTATGGAGCGCCTGTATCGCTGGATAGCTGCGGTGCGTATGAGTAAGGATGAACCTGTTAAGGGTTATGGCCCCAATACCTTTGTTTATTATTACAAGCCATATGCGGTACAATCTTTCAAAACCTATGTAAGCCGCAACTTCGAGCATTCTACTACCCACAACTACTACCTGTATATGCTGGTAGAGCAGGGATGGCCGGCCATGATATTATATGCAATACTGGTAATGGTAGTAATAGCGCAGGCGCAAAAAACCTATCACAGGTTCAAAGATCGCTTTTATAAGTATTGCACGCTTGGTGTTGTGATGATGTTCTGCGCAGGTTTTATCAACAACTTCTTTTCAGAGCTTTTGGAATCACATAAAGTAGGTGCACTATTTTACATTGGTATAGCAGCTTTGGTGATGCTCACTAAAATAAGCAAAGACCTGGAACGGGAAGCTTCGACTTCTACTATCGTTTAAGCCTCTGCAGGTTCTATCCAGGCTTCGTTCTCTTTCAGCAAACCTATCAGCTCATCAACAGCTATTTCGCTGGGTACATTACGTTTCACTACTTCTTTGCCACGGTATAAAGTTATCTTTCCCGGGCCACTGCCTACATAGCCAAAGTCTGCATCAGCCATCTCACCGGGGCCATTTACTATACAACCCATGATAGCTATTTTAACGCCTTTCAAGTGATTGGTGGCATTGCGTATTTTAGCCGTGGTCTCCTGTAAGTCAAAAAGCGTACGGCCACAACTGGGGCAGCTGATGTATTCGGTTTTACTAATACGGGTACGTGATGCCTGTAGTATAGAGAAGGCAGTATTATTAAGAAACTGGTGATTGTTTTTTACTTCAAGATAAGTGCGACCGGTAGTTTTCAGGTTTTGCATTTCATGGGTATTATTCCATAACCAAATGCCATCACCAAAACCATCTAATAATAAGCCGCCAGTATTGGTAGCGAGGTCTATCAGTTGCTCATCAATGGTCTTGTTGCTATTCTGTGCACATAGTATTACAGGGTTGTTTATCTTTTGCTGCATCAGGGCTATCAGCAACCGTCTTACAGATGCCATATGATGTGCATTGGTACTGCCGATACAAAGCACTGCATTGGGTGCGCTGCGTATTTTATCAAGCAGGCCGGTTATAAAATTCCAGTCTGCGTTTGCATCTATAGCTATAAAGTGAAGGTTATCGGGAATGCTTGTTGCACTCATGTAGTTTGGTGCATCAAATATGGGGTGGTACTTGGTTTTATCTGTGGCATTTGACCAGGTATCATAATTGCAAATGACTTGTAAAGTGCCGGGTAATGCAAAATCAATAAGCTTATTACCGGTGCAGATGTAATCTGCTGCGCCATCGCCAATGTTCCATTTATCGGTAGCCTCGTCATACTTATATCCTATGGCTTGCAGGTCGGCATGATGTATCTTTTCTTCTTCCTGGAAGTTGGCTATTACTACAGGCACATGATGCCCGCCGATGTTGCCAACGGTATGCGATGCTCGCCTGTTATAGCTAAACGGGTCATAAGGCAAGTTGATTTTTTCACCCTCATTGATAGGTGGTATAGGTGCGTGATTACTGCGGCCATTATACCTGCTCACAATATCTTTACAAACGGGTATCTCAAATTCAGGATCCTCTGTTAGTGATACGCGTATGGTATCACCAATACCATCTTCTAATAATGTGCCTATACCTATAGCACTTTTAATACGCCCATCCTCGCCGTCACCGGCCTCTGTTACACCCAGGTGCAGCGGATAGTTTTCACCAAACTCTTCATCCATCTGCCTTACCAGCAAACGGTATGCCTGCACCATTACCTGCGGGTTACTGGATTTCATACTCAGGATGATCTGGTGATAATTTTCATAACGCGCAATGCGTAAAAACTCCATCGCACTCTCTACCATGCCAATAGCAGAATCTCCGTAACGGCTCATGATACGGTCGCTTAGCGAGCCGTGGTTAGTGCCTATACGCATAGCTGTGCCATACTCCTTACATATCTTTACCAAAGGAGTAAAGCGCTCCCTGATACGGTCTATCTCGGCTGCATATTCTGCATCGGTATATTCAATGGTGTCAAATTTCTTTTTATCAATATAGTTGCCAGGGTTCACACGCACTTTTTCTACTATACGTGCGGCTATCTCGGCGGCATTGGGTGTAAAATGGATATCTGCCACTAATGGGGTATTATAACCGGCAGCCCTTATTTTATCTTTAATAGCCTGCAGGTTTTCCGCTTCTTTTTTGCTGGGTGCCGTAATACGTACCAGCTCTGCGCCTGCCTCTATACAACGTATAGACTGAGCTACCGTGGCATCAGTATCCATAGTATCGGTTGTGGTCATGGTCTGGATGCGGATAGGGTGCCCGTTGCCCAGCAGTAAACCGCCTATTTTTACCTCGCGTGTCTTTAACCTTTGGTACGATGTAAGTGACGGACTATAATATTGCAGCATAAAACCTCTAAAATGAGCTGCAAAGTTACTGGAATGATGCATGCGGAAATGTGAAAATATAGTAGTAAAATCCCCTATTTATAAATATTTATGTTATAATCGTCAGAAGAACAAATTGTTATCTCAATTTGGATAGAGTATGATTTTCCCTGAAACAATAGTATTTTAGCAAAACTATTAGTGACTGATGCAATACGAGATCAAACAATTAGGGAAATTTAAATTTGTAGAGGAAGGGCAGGGCGAGCCACTGATATTATTGCATGGCTTGTTTGGAGCACTCAGCAATTTTAAGGACCTCGTAGACCACTTTAAGCGTACACATACGGTAGTGATACCTATGCTGCCGCTGTTTGACCTTACTATACTAGATACCACAGTAAGCGGGCTGGCTAAGTTTGTACATAAATTTATAGAGGCGAAAGAATATAAAGGCCAGCTGCATTTATTAGGCAACTCGCTTGGTGGGCACGTGGGGCTGGTATATACTTTAAAGCACCAGGAAAGGGTAAAGACCCTGACACTTACCGGCAGTTCTGGCCTGTTTGAAAATGGCATGGGTGAAACCTACCCTAAACGCGGCGATTACGATTTCATCAAAAAGAAAACAGAACTGACTTTTTACGACCCGAACGTGGCTAGTAAAGAGCTGGTAGATGAAGTGTATTCTATAGTTAACAACAGGCTTAAAGCCATTAAAGTAATAGCACTTGCCAAATCTGCCATCCGTCATAACTTGGGTGACGAGCTGCAGGATATTAAAGTACCCACCTGCCTGGTTTGGGGTAAGAACGATACCATAACACCGCCAATGGTGGCCGAAGAATTTAAAAAGCTAATACCTAATTCTGAATTGCATTGGGTAGATAAATGTGGCCACGCACCTATGATGGAATGCCCAGCTGATTTTAACGTGATAGTGGAGCAATTCCTGGCAAAACACAAAACCCAATAAAATCATAAAATTGTCATTCCTATGTTATAATACAGCCTCCCATACTAAAGTGGAGCGGCATTTGCGTTATTATAATTGAGACAATTTTTCAAATAACATACAATGATCATTGAGCAATTAATATCACCGGTTGTACCTACACTCTCCCTGTCTGATACAGGCGAGAAGGCATTGCAACTGATGACTGAAAATAATATAGACCAGCTACCTCTTGTGATAGATGATAAGTATAGGGCACTGGTGCAGGAAAATGACCTGATGGATTGGGAAACACCGCAAGCTGAACTAAGCACTGCAGACTTTATCAACTACAGTCCTGCGGTGCAGGCTACAGGCCATCCTTACGAAGCTATGCGTCTTGCCTACCAGCAAAACCTTTCTGTAGTGCCGGTGGTAGATAATGATAATACTTACCTCGGTGCCATAACCAAAGATGAGCTGCTGAAATACCTGATAGAGAAGAGCGGGCTGGATAACCCCGGCGGTATCATAGTGCTGGAAATAGACCCGCGCAATTACAGCATGTACGAGATAGCGCGCATATGCGAAAGCGAAGAAGTATTGCTGATAAGTACCCAGATATTCAGTAATAAACTTACCGGCAAGCTGGAAGTGACCCTAAAGACCAATCGTACCAGCCTGGGCGGTATTGTATCTTCATTGGAACGCCATAATTATAAGGTGAAAGAGGTGTTTGGAGATAAAGGACAGGACGAAGGGATGGTAGACCGTTATAACCTGCTGATGAATTACATCAATATGTAGGCGTATCTTTGTGCACCAATAAGATTTTCATGATTGCGATAGGTAATGTGCTTTTAAGCGACCAGGTGGTGGAAGAACAATTTGTGTGCGACCTGAACAGTTGCAAAGGTGGCTGCTGTGTAGACGGTGATTGCGGTGCGCCGCTTACACCGGAAGAAACCTTGCTTATTGCAAAATCATACACCAAAGTAAAGCCTTACCTGAAGCCCGAATATGTAGAAGAAATAGAAAGGCAGGGCACCCATGTTTGGGATGATGAGTTTGGCTATGTGACACCCGCAGTAAACGGTGGTATTTGCGTATATGCTTATACTGATGATGCGGGGATTGTAAAATGCACATTCGAGAAATTATATAAAGAAGGCAAGATAAAATTTCAGAAGCCTATATCTTGCCATTTGTTCCCCATACGCATCAAAGAAATGGATGGCTATGAAGCGGTGAACTACGAGCCGCGTAAAACACTTTGCAAACCGGCCTGCAAATTAGGCAAGCAATTAAAACTGCCCGTTTACAAATTCCTGAAAGATTCCATCATACGCAAATACGGCGAAGAGTTTTATGATACGCTGGATGCTGTTGCTAAGAAGATGGGCAAGTACCAGGGGAAGAAATAGCTGCTATCGCTATTTTATTACAGCTATTTTTTTTGTTTCAAAGTTTCCATTATTATCGGATATACACATGGCATACCCCCCCGTTGGAAAATCCCTGGTGTCTATGGTTAATTCTGTATTAACCCAGGTAGTTTTATAGAGTGTAATACCTACAGAATTGGATATGCTTATTGTATACAGGCCGGCAATATTTCTTTTTAAATTTATACAGTCTTTAGCAGGGTTAGGATATATGCTGACTGCAATTGCGTTCTTATTTAAAGCAGGAATTTCAACAGGGAAGCCGCATTCAATGCCATTGATCTTATAGTACAACATTCCTCTACCACTGGAATTTCCTGTGTGACAATGCGCCTCATCAGATATTTTGCCGATCTTATTTTTATACTTTGTTCTCGTATACGTCATTTCAACATTATAATTCTGAACGTAGGTTTCGTATAACGCGCTGGTTATGCAATAGCTGGTATCATATGGATGATAATAACAACAATTTGTGCTGTTCCATGTGGGGCCGCCTCTTTCCTCTGGTATCCAGTTATGCGGAAATAGCATTGATGTATCGACATGTGTCACTGCGTTATCACCGGGCAGGCATGAATAGAATCCCACGTAAGAATCATAGAATTTTGCCCATGAATCATTTTGAAATGAGTAGGATATTACACCATTAACATCAGTGCGTGAAATGATCATGTCTGACAAATAATAAGGTGTTGAAGATTGGTAAACTGCAGCCGGATTGCTGAATTGCATAATGTCTCCTGGCTGATAGTCATACATTTCTTTACGGGTAGGATTGTGAAAATCTACGAGTGAATATTGTAAACGCTGAGAAATATCCGTTGTTCCTTTCAGGATGATCTCTAAATAATAATCGATTGCTCCCGTATAAGGGAAACTATATATTTCAATGGCATGCACAAACCCATGATTTTTGCTTATAATAATTTTGAAATTATTGACGTCATTAGCCACTAGGTTATTAGATGCATCTTTAGCCTGAATAGTTATCGTTTTTATGGAATCTAAAGCGCCAAGTAAAGTCATAGTATCTGCAGACTGTATTGTCGCGTCATAGTGAAGGTTGGAATTGTCAGAATATAGAGTCCATGAATCACCTGCCGCCGCAAGTGTTTTGATAATAATTGAATCGTTAACGAAGTTCCTAAATACACATGTTCCATTATCCAGTGCTATAATAGAAGCACCAATCCAGCTACCATTAAGAGAATCGTTTGTTGGAGGATGAGAGCGGCTTCTCAAGGTTTGAAAAGGCTTCAATAATACACCGCCGGGTATAGCTGTAATACTATCTATACGTATCCCTTTTAAGTATCCTTCTGTATTTGTAAAATATCGTATCTGTCCGGGGTCTATGCAATGCCATAATTGTGCCTGCGTTCTGATGAAACTTAAGATAAGTATTAGCAGGAGTAAAACTTTCTTCATAGCAGGTTATATAGCATTACGAATATACAAAATGTAAATCTAATGCTTGCTCACCCTTACTATATTCTTCATTACCTCTTTTAGCTCCTTTTCCATTTCGGGGCTGATGGCAGCTATCTTCACGTACCGGGGTTCTTTTTCGCCCTCTACTTTCAATGTCATGGTATCTGCATTAGCGGTATGATGCAGGTACAGCACGCAGTATCTGTCAGTAAGCTGTATGCCAAACAGTACATTGTTAAGATTGCCGATGCTATACAAGGCTACGGGCGATTTGGCGCCGCCGTATACATGCTCCATCATATGCTTGTCAGCCTTAAGTGCAAGCCCTTTTAACTGCATGGCTAATTGTTGTAATGGTTGCGGTTTTCCTGTTAAAATGGTGTCGAATGACATGGGTACGGATTTTACAATTCTTTTCGCAGCCGCGCTACGGGTATATTCAATTGCTCACGGTATTTGGCAACAGTACGGCGGGCTATATTATAGCCTTTCTCCTGCAGCATTTCGGTTAGTTTCTCGTCAGAGTGTGGTTTGCGTTTATTTTCTGTGCTTATGATGCCGTTTAGAATGTTCTTCACCTCGCGTGTAGATACTTCTTCGCCGCTATCTGTTTGCAGTGCTTCAGAGAAAAAGTATTTCAGCTTATAGGTGCCAAACTCTGTTTGCACAAACTTGCTATTGGCCACGCGCGATACAGTAGATACGTCCAGCGCTGTTATCTGGGCTATATCTTTTAATATCATGGGCTTCAAAGAAGTTTCATCCCCAGTAAGAAAGAACTCTGTTTGAAACGCGATGATGGCCTGCATGGTTTGCAACAGTGTATGCTGTCTTTGCTTAATGGCATCTATGAACCATTTGGCAGAATCCAGCTTCTGCTTAATAAATATCAGGGCTTCTTTCTGGCGTTTATCTTTTTTATCACTCTTATCATACGCACGCATCATTTCCTTATAGCCATCTGATATACGCAACTCCGGGGCATTCTTAGCGTTCAGAGATAATTCCAGTATGCCATTATTGTTGAACACAAAGAAATCAGGTATGATATAGCTTTCTGCCTTGTTTACAATAGCAAATGCAGACCCCGGTTTAGGGTTCAGCTTTATGATAATGCCGATAACGTCCTTGAAATTCTCGTTATTAAGCCCTAACTGCCTTTGTATCTTATCGTAGTGCTTCTTGATAAACTCGTTGAAGTACTTATCTATTATTTCAATAGCATCTTTTACAGGCTTGGATTGCGGTGTCATGCGCTTTAGCTGCAATAACAGGCATTCCTGTAATGTCCACGCACATACACCCGGCGGGTCAAACTGCTGTATCTGCTGTATGATGGTATTGACCTCTTCATTAGTAGTATGGATATTCCTGCCAAATGCAAGATCATCTACAAGAGCTGTTATTTCCCTGCGCAGGTAGCCATCCTCATCCAGGCTGCCTATTATCTGCTCCGCGATCACGTGCGTATGGTCGTCCAGCTCCAGCATACCCAACTGGTCCAGCAGCACTTCATGAAAACTCGTCTCTACCCTTACAGGGCTCGATACATGTTCTGTATCATTATCGCCGTAATAGTTATCTGCGTAGTCACCACCGCCTTCATCATCCTCATGCCTAAGGAAATCGTCAAGGTCTACTTTTTCTGCGGTATCGTTACTCAATTCTACATCCCCGTCTTCAGAATCATTATCAAATTCATTATCCGTATTGCCGTCAATATCATATTCGTCAGTAGTTGGCCCATCTTCATTGCCTACTTCCAGCGCCGGGTTTTCTTCCAGTTCTTCCTTTATCCGTTCTTCCAGGTTTGCAGTAGGTATCTGCAGCAATTTCATAAGCTGAATTTGCTGGGGTGATAGCTTTTGCAGTAAACGCTGCTGTTGCGATTGTCTGAGCATAGGTACTGTTCCACTACAAAAATAAAATTTAAAGGGACAAAACCACCCTCACACTCCTTTATTTAAGTTGATATGACAATATTGTTAACAATCATTTACATGTTAACGGGCTTCTTTTATCGGGGGGAGAGTTGTATTTTAGTTCCAAATGATTTGAGTGAGCGTGCAGACAAAAAAGCCTTATATATCACCTTCTTTCTCTTATGTGCCATTAGAGGAAACATTGGAGATATTGCCTAAGAAGCAGGAGCTGTTTATAGGCATACCCAAAGAAACCTCTTTCCAGGAGAGCCGTGTGGCGTTAACACCCGAAGCAGTATCCGTTTTGGTAAATAACGGCCACGATGTAGCGGTAGAACATAACGCGGGCGAAGGCTCTTTTTACTTCGATAGTGATTACAGTGAGGCTGGTGCACGCATTGTGTACGAGAAAGGAGAAGTGTATAAAGCCACTACCATCATTAAGTCTGCACCTATATCAGAAGAAGAGGTAGCATGGCTGCAACCCAACCAGGTAGTGATATCACCTATCCACCTGCCATTTCTGAAAAAAGAAATGCTGGAGCACCTGATAGCCAAGAAGATAATAGCCATAGCATTTGATTCTATAAAAGACGATTCCGGCACTTACCCTATTGTACGCTCTATGAGCGAAATAGCTGGCAGCTCGGCCATACTTACTGCAGCAAAATATCTGAACACTGGCCATAACGGCAAAGGAATATTATTAGGAGGTATATCAGGTGTGCCTCCTGCCAAAGTATTGATAATAGGAGCCGGTGTGGTGGGCGAGTTTGCCGCACGCACTGCATTAGGCCTTGGCGCTACGGTAATGATATTTGATAACTCCATCTACCGGCTGATGCGTTTGCAGAATAATATCAGCAGGCGTTGCTTTACATCGGTTTTAGAGCCCGTAACACTGGCAGAAGAGCTGGCAAATGCAGATGTTGCTGTAGGGGCCTTAAAGCCTGTAAATGGTATAACGCCGGTAGTAGTTACAGAAGAGATGGTGAGTAATATGAAAGCAGGCTCTGTAATAATAGATGTGAGTATAGACCGTGGCGGTTGTTTTGAAACATCGAAAGTAACCTCGCACGAAAATCCTATTTATAAGAAGTATGATGTGATACACTATTGTGTGCCTAATATAGCATCGGGCGTATCGCGTACGGCCTCACGCGCCATCAGCAATGTATTGATGCCTATTATGCAGCAATGTGCCGACCGTGGTGGTTTTGAAGGGCTGATACAGGCTAAGCCGGGCATACGTAATGGTGTGTACCTGTACAAGGGCTGCGTTACCAATGCACCGATAGCCAAACGTTTTAATTTTAAATATACTGATCTGGACCTGTTGCTTGCAACGCAGAGCTAACTACAATTGCATTTGATATATGCCGAATCACAGGATGAACAAAACCATGGCGGGCTACCATTTACTCATGATATTATCAGCGGTAGATTTTCGCATCAATGAAAAAGAGGACATGGTGATACGTGAATATCTTGTAGAGGAATTTCCCTTTATGGTAAGCCTGGATAAAGAAATGGAAGTGATCAGCAGGCTAAGACCCGATGAATGGGAAGGCCATTTTCTAAAGGCTATGGATGATTTTTATGATGATGCTACAGAAGAAGAGCGTACCAACCTATTAGACTTTGCATTGCAGCTAACCACTGCCGATAATGTAGTAACCAAAGAAGAGAATCATTTCCTGAACCTGCTGTTCGAAAACTGGAAGCCGGAAGAGGCCTAAGCCACCGTTATCATCCCCATCCCTGCCAGTATCAGTATTATGATACCTGCTATTACGCGGTAGATACCAAATGCCCTGAAACCGTGTTTGTTGAGATAGGTAATAAAGAAGCGGATAGATAATACAGATACTACAAAAGCTATCAGGCAGCCAGCGAGCAACATACCTGTATTACCGGAATGGAATGCTTCAGGTGTTTCTTTATACGTATCGTATATCTCTTTTGCAGTAGCAGCAGCCATGGTAGGCACAGCGAGGAAGAAAGAAAATTCAGCAGCAAGATTGCGTGTAAGCTTTGAAGACAAGCCACCGATAATGGTTGCAGCACTGCGGCTCAGGCCCGGGAAGATGATAGATAATATCTGGAACGAGCCTATTTTCAAAGCAGTACCATAAGTAATGTTCTCCTCTTCATTAATGAATTGATTCTTGAACCACTTATCAATAAATATCAGCACTATGCCACCTAATACCGTTATAGAAGCAATGACCATAATATTGCCCAGCACAGCTTCAATATGTTTTTTAAGCAATGCACCGAATATTAATGACGGTATCACTGCAACTAATAGCTTCAGGTAAAAACCTATGCTTTTAAGGTTGATGAATTTTTTCCAGTACAGTACGATTACAGCCAGTATAGCTGCAAACTGAATTACAATATCAAACATGTTCACAAATGCATCTTTGGGGTCTATGCCCATAAACGCCTGCGCAAACTTCATGTGAGCGGTAGATGATATAGGTACAAATTCAGTAAGCCCTTCTACTATCGCGGTAATAACAGCCTGTAACCAATTCATGCTTATGGAATGTTGATGTATTTATGAGTTTGCAAAGATAATTGCCATTGCGGATTATCCTTGATATAGTCTATTATCTGCGGGGTTACCTGGTCTATCCGGCTCCACTCCGGCTGCAGGTATAGTTTGCAGTGGCGGTTTACCTTAGCGGCATATTGCTCTGCCCAGTGAAAATCTGATTTGTTATAAACGATGATCTTCAATTCATCAGCACGCTCAATATTATCTTCCAGCGGTGCTTTGAATTTTTTGGGAGATAAGGTTATCCAGTCCAGCTTGCCCGATAAGGGATGCGCACCTGATGTTTCTATATGCACCTTAAAATGCGCCTTGTGCAATGATTGGGTAATAGCCGTAAGATTATGCATGGCAGGCTCGCCGCCCGTTATCACCGCTATACGGCCCGGGTGGGCTGCTGCCCATGCTGTTATTTCTTCTGTAGCGTGCATAGGATGTTTATCGGCATCCCAGCTATCTTTTACATCGCACCATACGCAGCCTACATCACAGCCGCCCAGGCGAATGAAGTAAGCAGCCTTGCCGCTATGAAAACCCTCGCCCTGCAGCGTATAAAAATGCTCCATTACAGGGTATGCTGTAGTATGTTGTATCGTCGCGCTCACAATTTCTTCCTCAATATGATTATTTAGACATGCAGTTTAGCTGCCTCAAGTGTATTCTTCATCAGGCCGCCTATGGTCATTAAACCTACGCCACCGGGCACCGGTGTTATATAGCTGGCTTTAGGTGCTATATTCTCAAAATCTACATCACCTACTAAACGTGAGCCACTTTTTTTAGTAGCATCCGGTATACGGTTGATACCTACGTCTATCACTATCGCACCATCTTTTACCATATCAGCCGTTACAAATTTAGGACGGCCTATTGCTGCGATAACTATATCTGCGGTTTGTACTATCTCTTTCAGATTTTTAGTTTTGCTATGACACATGGTCACGGTTGCATTGCCCGGTTTGGCATTGCGGCTCATGAGTATGGTCATTGGCGTACCTACTATATTACTACGGCCCACTACTACACAGTGCATACCTGCAACATCAATATTGTAGTGCTCCAACATCAGCATAATGCCGTATGGGGTGGCCGGTAAGAACGTCTTATGTCCCAGCAGCATTTTACCCAATGATATCGGGTGAAACCCATCCACATCTTTCGACGGGTCTATTTTATTGATGACGTTATCGTCAGATATATGCTCCGGTAAAGGCAGCTGCACTAATATGCCGTCTATTTTCGGGTCGTTATTCAGCTTTTCTATTTCAGCAAGCAAATGCGCTTCTGTAATGTCCGTTTCAAAACGCAGCAGGGTAGAGCCAAAACCCAGCTCCTCGCAGGTACGCACTTTAGAGCCTACATAGGCTTCGCTGGCGGGGTTATTACCTACCAGTATAGCGGCCAGGTGTGGTATCTTTCCTGTACCGGCTTTCAGCTCTTCAGTTTCTTTTTTTATCTGTGCTTTTAATGATGCGGAAACCGCAGCGCCGTCGAGTAATTGCATGGCGCAAATATACCAGTATATTTTAACGTTGATTACTGTATGCGATTTATTTTATATCTAATTTGGTGAATAGCGCCAGAACTCACTATCATTATATTTAATGTCAAAATCCTCTTTCATTTCTTCAAATTCTTCCGCTGTAATAAAGTCATATCGTAGCAGCCAACTGATATTCTTGTAAAATACCTCTTTAGTAGTACTGCGATTAAAGACAGAATACTTTCTCCTTATATGATCTTTAACTTCAACTCTTACTTGTTCCACAAACGCCATCACTACGGGTTTAGATGGTCTGTCGAGGTAAAGTTTAAGTTCTTCAGTACCCCCTTTCAGGTATACATAGTCCTCTTTGGGCCTGAATATCACTACCGCAAGACCAACTACCCCTAGCATGCCAGTTGAGAATAGTGAGCTTTTTTGCTCACGGCTATCCCAACCCAATAATGAAAAAATGAAAGATAACACGATGATTAGTACAAACGCTATAAGCGAACGTTTACGTTTTTTTGGGTCTTCGGTTTCAAGATGGATAATTATGCCCAAAGAACTAAACGGTATTTCTTTTGTAGTTATTTTTTTAGCGAACTTTTCTTCAACAATTATTGAGTCCTTCTTCAGCGTAAAGTGTTTATCAATATCCCACCTTTTTTGTTTTAGCTCAGATTGCATATAGGTCTATAGAATTATTGCCAGCAAATTTAATATAAGATCATGAACCTTGCTAAATGCGAAGAGGGGCAATTTTGCCCCTCCTGCTCACACTAGAAAAATAATTTAGCTTACAGCTCCTATTTTCTTCAGGAGCTTCCTGTTTTGACGCTTATGCGTCAGGTTGTACGCTATAGAGTAAATAACCGGTAATATCAGTAAGGTTAACAATGTAGATGTAATCAATCCACCTATCACCACAATAGCCAGTGGTTTTTGCGTTTCCGAGCCTATGCCTGTGCTCACAGCAGCAGGCAACAGGCCGATGGCAGCCATTAACGCTGTCATTACCACCGGCCGTACGCGGGATATTACCCCTTGTTCTATTGCCTGGTCTATAGGCATCTTGGCCTCCAGGTTTTTCCGGAAGACGCTGATGAGTATCACCCCGTTCTGTATACAGACACCAAACAAAGCGATGAAGCCAATGCCCGCACTTATGCTGAAGTTGATACCTGTAATATGCAGTGCCAGTATACCGCCTATCAGTGCGAATGGCACGTTCATAATAGTTAGTGTGGCATCCTTTACATTACCAAAGGTGATGAACAGTATCAGGAATATACCTAATAAGCACAACGGCACTACATTGGCAAGGGTTTTACTGGCGCGCTGCTGGTTCTCAAACTCACCGTTCCAGGTCATTTTATAGCCTTTAGGCAGCTGCAGTACTTTGTTCACTTTAGCCTGTGCTTCAGCAATGGTACTGCCGAGGTCGCGCTCGCGTATTGAGAACTTAACGGCTATATAACGCAGGTTGTTATCCCGGAATATGAAGGCAGGGCCTGTAAGCGTACGCATAGTAGCTATTTCGTTGATAGGTATCTTGCTACCGTCCTGTGTAGGCACACGCAGCTGCTCTATCTTATCCTGTGTATTACGGAACTCTTTATCATAGCGTATACGGATATCAAATTTACGCTCACCTTCATACAGCTCAGTAGCGGCTTTGCCACCTAATGCCATTTCAATTACAGCATTGGCATCAGCAATGTTTACACCATATAATGCCATCTTTTGTTGGTCCAGTTCTATATGAAATTCAGGCTGACCAAGGTTGCGGAGTATGCCAAGGTCTTCAATACCTCTTACATCTTTTAAGGTGCCTTTTACTACACGTGCCATAGAATCAAGGCTTTTAAAATTAGGGCCGAATATCTTAACCGCCAATGCCGCGTTAACCCCGGCTACGGCCTCTTCCACGTTGTCGCGTATAGGTTGCGAGTAGTTGAGCACTATGCCCGGTATCTTACGCAGCTGCACATCCATTTCATCTATCAACTCGTCTTCGGTTATGCCGCGCTTCCATTCATCTTTCGGTTTCAGGTCTACCTGTATCTGCACATTAAAAAAACCTTTAGGGTCGGTACCATCATTAGTACGGCCTATCTGCGATAAGGTTTGTTTTACTTCAGGAAATTTCCTGAGTATCTGTATCATTTTATCGCTGATGTTTTTAGCCTGCGGCAGGCTCACACTCATAGGCAGTTCACTTTCTACCCATAATGCGCCTTCGTCTAATTGGGGTAAAAATTCAGTACCTAAAAATTTAGCAGAGAAGAAGGTAATGACCATTATGGCTACTGCTGATACCAGGCTTATTTTCTGGTTTCGATATACCCAGCGAAATGCCTTACCAATATAGGTCTCAAAGAATATCACTACTACATTGTGCTTCTCTTTTACATTTTTCTTAAGTAATACGCTGGATAATGCAGGTACAAATGTGAGTGTATATATCAAGGCCCCAAGCAACGCAAAACCTAATGTATAGGCCAATGGCGAGAACATCTTACCTTCTACCTTCTGAAAGGCAAAAATGGGTATCAGGCAAGTAAGGATGATGAGCTTGGAGAAGAAGATGGCTTTACCCATTTCCGCACCTACGTTTTTGAATAAGCCCATTTTAGAGAGCTTATTGAATTTTTCCATACCTACTTCTTTGGCGCGGTGGTCAAGGGCCACAAATATCCCTTCTACCATCACCACCGCACCGTCTATGATGATACCAAAGTCTACCGCTCCCATCGATAGTAAGTTTGCTGACATGCCTTTCAAACGCATCAACATAAAGGCGAATAATAGGGCTAACGGTACGATGATGCCCACTGTAAGTGTGGTACGCCAGTCGGCCATAAATATCAATACGATGACCGTAACCAGTATGATGCCCTCTATCAGGTTATGCATTACTGTATGCGTAGCAAACGTCATGAGAGTAGTCCTGTCGTAGAAAGGCTCTATATGCACACCTTTGGGTAATACATTTTCGTTCAGTTCTTTTACTTTCTCATTAATGAGTTTTAAGACTTCAGCGGGATTTTCTCCCTTCCGCATCACTACAATACCTTCTATCACATCTTTCTCATCATCCCGCGATACCCAGCCCAGCCGTGGTTTGCCGGCTTCCCTTACTTTACCTACCTGCTTTACCAGTATAGGTACATTGTTCACTTTGGTAATGATGATGTTCTCTATTTCGCTGATATTATTCAGTATACCGATACCTCTTACCACGTAAGCCTGTCCATTCTTTTCCAACACATCGCCACCTACGTTAATGTTGCTTTTAGTTACCGCATTATACACGTCAAGAGAGGTAAGGCCGTATTTGCCCAATTGGTTAGGGTCTATACCTATCTCATATATTTTTTCCTCACCGCCAAAGCTGTTTACGTCAGCTACGCCCGGTATCGATTTGAACTGCCTGTCAAGTACCCAGTTTTGTATCGTAGTCAGTTCTCGGATGTCTTTTATCTGGCTGTGCAAGGTATAGCGGTATATCTCTCCTGTAGGGCCATAAGGCGGCTGCACATCAGGTTTTACACCTTCGGGCAGGTCTGCGTTACCAAGACGGCTTAATACCTGCTGGCGAGCAAAAGCATCATCTACATCATCATCAAATATGATACGGATGTAGCTTAGACCAAATGAAGAGGTAGACCTTAATGTCGTTTTCTTCTGTACAGAGTTCAGTGACGTCTCTAACGGAATGGAAACAAATTTTTCTACTTCCTCTGCGCTGCGGCCAGGCCATTGCGCAATGATAACTATCTGCGTATTGGTAACATCAGGAAACGTTTCTATAGGCGTATGCTGGTAGCTTACAAAACCTATAACTGCCAGAACAGCCGTAAGGAAGAATACTAGGTAACGATGCCTGAGTGAAAAATAAATGATCTGCTTTATGAGCTTATTCATATGTGTATGGGGCTGGGAAAGACTATTCGTTCAGTAATTGGTTGAATATCAAAAGCTGGTTTTGGGTTATCAGTTTTTGACCGGGTTGCAGTTCGTTATTGATATATGTTCTTTCGCCTACTGTTTTTATCAGGTTCACTTCCAGTATGGTCATGTCGCTATTAGAGTTAAACAGAACGATATAATCCTTGCCATCCTGCGATACCAGCGCACTGGTAGGTATGCAGGTAGTTCTTCTGCCTTGTGTATTGTCTACTATCACCTTTGCATACATATCGGGCTTCAGCATCATGTCGCTGTTGTCCAGCAATACCCTTACCTGCATCGCTTTGCTCATCGGGTCCAGCACCTGGCTTATCTTTTCAATTTTACCTGTCAGCTTTTTATCAGGGTAGGCAAGTGGAATAACCGTTACCGTATATCCTTCTTTTACCTTAGGGATATCTGCTTCATATACATTGGCATTTACCCATACATTCTTCAGGTCAGATATGGTAAATATGTTTTCGGTAGCATCTGTCCTGATAAAAGAACCCGTGCTTATTTTCTTCTCAACAACATAGCCGTCAATAGGTGATTTTAAAATGTAGTCGCCGTCTTTGGTAATGCTGCCGCCACCATTTATGTTGATAACAGATTGTACTTTATGACGTGCAGCAAGTGCCTTATCATAGTTCTGTTTCGCCTCTGTATACTCACGCTCACTGGCAATGCCATTTTTGTATAATGATTCTGCATTGTCCATCTGGCGCTTGGCTATGTTCACGTCGGCATTAGTGCTGTTCAGGTCGCTGTAGTTGCCGGCTATGTCTGCACTGCGTATTATTGCAAGCACCTCACCTTTATGTACTTTATCGCCCAGTGATACTTTGGCCTCCACTACCTGCCCGCTATTGCGAGGAAATATCTTTACCAGGTTATTCTCATTATAGCCTATCTCACCACTCAATGATATTTCGTCATCAATATTGCAAAAGCTGGCGGTATCTATTTTTATCATGCGCTGCATGGAGTCACTGAGCGTAAATTTGGTATCCTCTTTCTTGGCTTCTTCCTTGTGACTGCACGCGCTTAAAGCGGATAGCGCTATGAATGACAGTATGATAATTTTTTTCATCTTCGTTTTTCTTTCAAATGGTTTTTAATAGCGTTTATTGTACGATGTCAGTGCCTACCTGTGTATTCAGCTCATCTTTTGCTAATTGAATATTTAAAAGCTGCTGTGTTTGTTTCTGCATCGCATCTTTATAGGTGTCGAAATAATCAATGAATTCTATCATGCTCAGCTGGCGGTCCCTGTAGCTCTCTACTACTTTGTTGAATAACAAGCCATAGTCCTCGTAAAATGAAGTAGGTATATTGGCGCTAAGCTGCAAGGTGTTTTTGAGTTTGTTATACGCGCTGATAACATTGTTATTCAGCTCTATGTCTGCAAGCTGCATGTTAGCTTCTTCACTTTTCACCTGCCAGCGGGCCGATTTGATATTGCCCTGGTTCCTGTCAAATACAGGCAATGGTAAGGAGATGCCAAGACCTAGGTAGTTTGGTGTGTAGTTACTGTTCTTATCAAAGTTGGGACCTAATGTCACGTCAGGTATTACGAGTGCTTTTTGATAGGATAGATTTTGCTGCTGATATTTTACCTGCAACTGTTGCAAATGGTAAGTGCTGTTATTGGTCTTAGCCATTTCTATCATATCCGGTATACTTGCCGATGGCAATGCAGGTAAGGTCATAGCTGCAATGGCGGGCTTAATGAAGGTATTGCCGCTTAGTTGCAGCATCGATTTTAGTTCGGCTTGTGCATCCTCCAGCTTTTTATCATTTTCTGTAGCGTCTTGTTGCAGGCCAATAAGTAATGCCTGTACGCGTAATAGGTCTTTCCTGGCAATGTTGCCCAGCTTATACTCGGCGCTCATGCCTGTCATCAGTTTATTGATTTGAACGAGTTCCTGGTTATACAGTTGCTGAGCTGCAAGAGCCTGAGCTAGTGTATAGAAATCAGTATGCAGTTCATACCTGAGGTTGCGCATCAGGTCTTTAAATTGCCATTCGCTTATTTCTGCATTGGTACGTGCAAGCTTTATTTGTTTGCCGCGCTTGCCTGCTGTCTTTATTAATTGCTGCAATTGCACATAATACTGCCCGTATGGTGCATTGGTAACAGGGTCGGTACCATGTTCAAACCATTTGTTATTGCTGTAAACGTTCTGGTCTGTGTTTAGTGTAGGATTATTCCAGAGTTTAGCCTGTTGTATCAAAGCTTTGTCGGCTTCAATATCATATTGTTTGGCAACCAGTTGCAGGTTCTTTTCTAGAAATAGTTTTTCGGTTTGCTGAATATCAAGCGATAAGGTGTCCGATTGCCCTGTTTGCGCCTGCACCGTTTGCAGTATGCACATACAGTAACATAACGTCATGCCCCGCACCAGCATTTTTTTAAACATTGCCTAATAAATTTGAAAATATATAATTGAATAAGCTGCATTATGGCAGCCGGGATAAGTTCTAAAAAATACTAAGCCTTGGGTGGAGGCGGGTTAATATCTCTTGAATAATCGAAAAAATACTGCTCGTTGTACGAGGAGTTTCGCGGCATGATGCCTGAATTGTAAACGAAACCAAAATCAGGCCTGTCCGGCGTAGTAAATTTGATGGTAACATGTTTTACATGCTGCATCTTACGGCTATGCTTCTGACGTGGTTCAGGTTTGTTATTATGATGGCCTTGCATAGTTTGTGCATAGGCTACCTGTTTTTTAATAACAGATTGATGGGATTCGTGCTGCGGCTCCTGTGCATAATTGCTCCGTTCTGCCTGGATACTTAAAAATTGTATCAGCAGTAACAAGGATAGGCTAAGTGCCTGTAATATGCGTTTTTGCAGTAAACTCACAGCGTTTTCAGAGCTCAATATTACTCACTTCATTCTATATTATAGTGTTAAAAGTTTATACGCAAACACAGGACAGTTACATTTGCTGTAAATAATAACAAAATGTGTGCAGTTTTGGTAAAAGATATCACCGCAGCAATAGAAAAAGTAGCACCCCTCAGCTGGCAGGAGAGCTATGATAACAGCGGTCTGCAGGTAGGCGATATGGACGCGGAGGTGACAGGAGTATTACTAACGCTTGATGTGACGGAAGAAGTAGTAGCAGAAGCTATCAGCAGGGGTGCAAACATGATAGTAGCGCACCATCCGCTGTTGTTTTCGGGCCTTAAACGCATATCAGGCCGTAACTACATAGAGCGCATCGTACAAAAAGCCATCAAGAACGACATCAATATATATGCGGCACACACCAACCTGGATAACGTACACACCGGTGTAAATGCCAAAATAGCAGAGAAGCTGGGTCTTAAAAACGCGGCAATTCTATCGGTAATGAAAGATACGTTATGTAAGCTATACACGTATGCACCAAAAGACGCTGCCAATACTGTAAGGGATGCGCTCTTTGCCGCCGGTGCAGGTGATATTGGCCAATACAGCGAATGCAGCTTTAATACTGGTGGAACAGGTACCTTTAAACCAGATGCCAATGCCAACCCGGCAATCGGTACTACCGGCGGGCCAAGAGAATCGGTAGAGGAAGTGAAAATTGAGGTCTTGGTGCAAAAAGACAGGGAAGCCAGGGTGCTGAAAGCCTTATTTAAAAATCATCCATATGAAGAAGTGGCTTATGAGATAGTAGCTATACAGAATCCCAACCAGCAATTAGGTGCAGGAATGGTAGGCAGCTTGCCTGCTCCAATGGAAGAAAGTGCCTTTCTAACCTTTCTGAAAGAACGAATGCATACAAATTGCATACGTCATACCCCTTTAAGCGGCAAAACCATCCAAAAAGTGGCTTTATGTGGTGGTTCTGGCAGTTTTCTGCTTAATGATGCAATAAACGCAGGAGCAGACGTTTTCATAACAGGAGATTTTAAATATCACCAGTTTTTTGATGCAGAAGGAAAAATTATAATAACTGACATCGGCCATTACGAAAGCGAACAATTTACCGTGGAAATATTCAGGGATATACTTAATGAAAAATTTCGTAATTTTGCCGTCCTTATATCAAATATTAATACCAATCCTGTAAAATATTTTTGCTGATGGCTACTGTAAAAGACTTTTCCGTAGAAGAAAAACTGACCGCTGTGCTTACCCTGCAAAAGATCGACTCTAAAATAGATGAGATCAAGACGCTGAAGGGCGAGTTGCCGATGGAAGTGAAAGACCTTGAAGATGAGATTGAAGGTTTACAAACACGTATCCAAAATATAGATGCCGAAATAGGCAGCATCAACAGCTTTATTGACCAAAAGACAGAAGCTAAGAAAGAAGCACTGGCTTTGATCAAAAAGTACGAGAAACAACAAGACAACGTTAAGAATAACCGCGAATTCGAGGCTATCAATAAAGAGACTGAACTGCAGGAACTGGAAGTGAAGCTGAACGATAAGCACATTAAAGACGCTAACTACGAGCTGAAAGAACGTGCTAACCAACGCCTGAAGACAGAAGATAAGATAAAAGACGTAGAAGACGTACTGAAAGGCAAAAGGAAAGAACTGGAAAAGATCATCGGCGAAACTGAAAAAGAAGAGCAGGCACTGGCTGAAAAATCAGACGCCGCTAAAACTAAGGTTGACCCGCGTTTGTTAGGTGCTTACGAGCGTATCCGTGGTAGCTACAGCAATGGCCTGGCAGTAGTGCCTATCCTGCGCGATTCTTGCGGTGGTTGCTTTAACGTGATACCACCACAGCGCCAGAGCGAAATACGCCAGCACAAAAAGATCATTGTTTGCGAACACTGCGGACGTGTACTGGTAGATACTGACCTTAACGATAAGGTTAACCTGAAATAAGATAATTATAAATCATTATATAAGTAAAGGAGCTGTTTACAGCTCCTTTTTCTTTTTCCGGAATTTACCATTTATATAAGTCAATCATTCGGCACAGTACATTTTTTGGCTTACTTTTGCCAACCATTTAGGCTGCATAACAGTAGCTGTAATATTCAAATCTCGAAGTCAAATGAAGATATTAGTTTGTATCAGCCAGGTGCCTGACACTACTACCAAGATCGCCTTCAGCGATAACAATACACAATTCAGCAGCCAGGGTGTTACCTTCATCATCAACCCGTATGACGAATGGTATGCACTGGTACGTGCGCTGGAATTAAAGGAAAGTAGTGCTGCCACTGCCGTAAACCTGGTAACTGTTGGTAAGGCAGAAGCTGAGCCTGTTATTCGTAAGGCACTGGCACTGGGTGGTGATGAAGCTATCCGTATTGATACTGATAGCAACGACCCATATGTAGTAGCTGCCCAGATAGCAGAATACGCTAAGAGCGAAGGTTATGACCTGGTATTGTGCGGTAAAGAATCTATCGACTATAATAATGGTGTGATGGGTGCTATGCTGGCCGAGTTGCTGGACATGAACTACATAGGCTTTGCATCATCTTTAAATGTCGATGGTGGTGTTGCTACCGTTAAACGCGAAATAGAAGGTGGCGAAGAAACGGATACTTGCGCATTACCATTGGTAGTGTCTTGCCAGAAGGGTATGGCTGAAGCGCGTATCCCTAACATGCGCGGCATTATGGCTGCACGTACCAAGCCATTGAAAGTAGTAGCTGCAGCAGCTATAACTCCGTTAACTACTATAGCATCATATGAAATGCCACCTGCTAAAACAGGCGTGAAGATGATAGGCGCAGATGACATGGATGAATTAGTAAACCTGCTGCACACAGAAGCAAAAGTGATTTAAGCATTTGTGATTTGCGAGGTATGATTTGTGATTGAATTTAGGATTTAGAAATTAGTATTTAGAATTTCAAAAGTATTTTATGTCAATAATAGTTTTAGCAGAAAACGCACAAGGTTCTTTTAAAAAGAAAACGTTTGAAGCAGTGCAGTATGCCGCAGGCATCGCACAAAGCATGGGCACTACCGTTACAGCAGTAGCATTAGGCAATATTGCTGATGCAGAATTACAGGCGCTTGGCCAGTATGGTGCTGCTAAAGTATTGCACGTAGCAGATACACGTTTAGATAACCTCAACACGCGCGCATACACCAAAGCAATGGTTACTGCAGCAGAAAAAGAAGGTGCTAAAGTTATCGTTACCCTGCATGATGTTACCGGCAAGGCAGTAGCCCCCCGCATATCTGCACGCCTTAAGGCGGGTATGGTAGCAGGTGCAGTTTCTCAGCCCGATCTCAGCAACGGTTTCATCGTCAAGAAAAATGTATTCTCAGGCAAGGCATTTGCCTTTGTAAATATTACCAGTGATGTAAAGCTGGTATCATTGATGCCAAACACTTTTGCAGTAAAGAAAGGAGAAGGCAGCGCAGCGGTTGAAAAACTGGATGTGGCTTTTGATGATAAAGATTTTGGCGTTACGGTTAAAGAAGTAAATAAAGTAACAGGCGCAGTGCCATTGAGCGAGGCTGAACTGGTAGTATCTGGTGGTCGTGGTATGAAAGGTCCTGAGAACTGGCATTACCTGGAAGACCTTGCTAAGGAATTAGGCGCAGCAACAGCGTGCAGCCGTCCTGTGGCAGATTCGCACTGGCGTCCGCACCATGAGCACGTGGGCCAGACGGGTGGTACAATCCGTCCTAACCTGTACATAGCAGTTGGTATCAGTGGAGCTATACAGCACCTTGCCGGTGTTAACGGTTCAAAGACCATCGTGGTTATCAATAAAGACCCTGAAGCACCATTCTTTAAGGCAGCTGATTACGGCGTGTTAGGTGATGCGCTGGAAGTATTGCCAAAGCTTACAGCAGCCGTTAAGAAATTTAAAGAATCGCATAATTAACAGCACATCATATTTTGAATGAAAAGGATAGCATCAGCTATCCTTTTTTGTTTTCAATGTATTATCTTGTTAGTAGTTACTTAACTCGGTAAAGCCCGACCTTATGAGATATCTGGACCTGTTGCTTATCTTTCTATTAGTATGCTTATCAACACTTACGAAAGCTCAATCCTTGCTTGTTAGTAGTGATTTAAAAATGGCTCGTATGGAGCAGGTAAATCAGGTTCAGCGTCCTGAAAGTTTTACTTTTAATACCAACGCTCAACCTGCACGAAGACATTTTAGCAACGGGGAAGCTATCTGGTATGCCTTAGGTATTGTAGGAGGATACATGGTTTGCTCAACTGTGATCAAAGCAGCGACTGACAAAAACCCTAACTGGGCAGTTGCCGGTGTGGGTGGAGGCTTGATTTGCCTGAGTGTTACATGCGCCCTTGTGGAAAAAAGCCGAAGGAAAAAAATGCAGCGTCATGAAAATGAAGCTGCGAATTTACATGTACCCTAACACCAGGGTATAGCAAAACCGGGCTAGTAAGACACTACGAGCGCTCGCTTTATGTATGCAGTTTTAGCAGTTAATACATTAATAGAAATATCAGCACATATACCTGTATCATAATGACGAGCTTCAGGATATTGTCAATTAATGCCCTGTGCTTTTCAAGAGTGGTAATAAGTATTGCGGGAACATATACATAGCGTTGCTGGGTTTGATGCCTGTATTGGATAGGCTGATGAAGGATACTTTTCATAAAATAGGTTTGGCTATACGGCAGTATAGGGTTAACAATGGATGATTAACGGCAACAGTTGTATCTATAGATGATTGCAGGGTTATGCAATAGCTATACTTTTTTGTCAATAACAATAAGTAAAAAAATATTGTTTTTTGGCTGTTTATATAACGCCTGTTATACGGCCGGCAAAGGATGCATCTGCTTACGCTATTGGTTTATACGGGCGCTATTCATAAAGACATGAAGCTGTTAAAACAGGTTGGGTAACAAAAGTTTATCATTAAGGATAAAACCTCCTGATTTGCGAAAACCCTACTCCCCCAGAGCCCACAACAACCCCTTAGTAAATGTTGGTACCCCCATATCCATATGCCCGAAGGCCGAATAGGTATCGTATTGATAAGATACTGCAGATGCTTGTTTTTTACCTATAGAAGCAGATAGCAGAGATAATACTTCGTTGGTGCTTTTGTGTACAGGCTCATCAGCTTCTTCTTTGTCTTCCAGCCCGCCATAGGTCACATATACTTTCGCTTTTGTTGTGGCATTTTTAGCCGGCAGGCTGTCCAGTTGGTGTAGTAAATAATAGTTGGCAAAGCGCATATGCGGGCTGGCAGCTATATAGCTACAGAAATCATTATTTCTGCCTGCCAGGTATTCAGACAGCGCATATAGCGTAAAAAGTCCGCCGAGCGAATGCCCTGCCAATATCCTGTTATGGGTGTCTGTACTATACTGCTTATCTACATAGGGTATCAGCTCAGTACTTATAAAGTGCAGGAATTTTGCCCCGCCACCGCTCACTATAAAGCTATCATTGGGTAATGCTGCAGGGTAGCTATAATCCCTGTCGCGCAGAGAGTCCATCGTATGAAAGTCTTTATACCCGATGCCTACAATAATGGCAGGGTTAATAATGCCCAGGTCCTCATATTTGTAAGCCATGGCCGCCACCATGTCATAATAGAAATTAGCATCCAGTACATACACTACCGGGTATTTTTGCTTAACGTCATAAGCGGGTGGCAGTTTTACAAATATGGAGAAGGTATCGTTTACCGGTTTTGAATAGAAACGATAAGTGCCCCCGGTAGTGGCATTAGAGTCTGTGTTGCGTGTTACTTTATCATTGCGCTGGCATCCCGTAATAGCAATAACAGATAGCAGGCAGAGGAGTGTGTGTCTCATCTTATAAAACTATCTCTTTGCAGATATTATCGTGAGTACATAACTGTTATTTAAGTTATGTTTAACGTGTTGAAAAGAGGGTAAAGTGTAAACTATAATCTTTTGAGCGAGAGGCAGGGAATGGGTAATTTTATAATGGTATACTCTGTATAAAACTAACTAAGTAATATCACGGGATTAAGGGAATGTCTTTAACCTGAAATGAGAACATCTTTGCAAAATGAAAAAGTATAAAAACCTTGTGAAACCTTAACATTGGTATTTTAATTTGAATTAAATTATTGATAATCAATTGTTTAATTTAGCACATAGATGTTAAGCACCCTTGTGATTGGATAACAATATGGTCACCACAACTTGTGAAAATATAATGATGCGGCGCCTTTAACTTTGCTTAACTTTAAAACAGGAGATGCTATACGCTATAGTAGATATTGAAACGACGGGGAGTTTTGCCGCAAGCAACGGCATTACAGAAATAGCGATTGTGATACATGATGGCAGGCAGGTTATCAATTTTTACGAAACATTGGTAAACCCCCATACTCCTATTCCTTACTTTATACAAAAGCTCACCGGCATCAGTAACGAGATGGTAGCGCATGCACCCTCTTTTCATGAAGTGGCTGGTCAGATAAATGAATTATTGCAGGATAAAGTATTCGTAGCGCATAATGTCAATTTCGATTATTCTTTCCTGAAATACCAGATGGAAGGCGCGGGCTATAAAATGGATACGCGCAAGCTGTGCACCATAAGGCTTGCAAGGAAGATAATACCCGGCATGCGCAGCTATAGCCTCGGTAAGCTCTGCCACCAACTCGGCATCAACCTGGTAAACCAGCACCGTGCAGGTGGCGATGCATTGGCAACAGCCCATCTCTTTAGCTTGCTGGTGGAAAGTGATAAGGAAAATGTTATCCGTGGCATGCTGAAAGGGCGTAACAGCGAGCAGTACTTACCACCACATGTGCCGGTAGAGCAGGTAGATAGCCTGCCTAAGGTGCCGGGGGTATATTATTTCTACAATAATGCAGGTAAGGTAGTTTACGTTGGTAAAGCCAAAGACTTATCGCGCAGGGTTAAAAGTCATTTTAGTAATAATAAGCCAAGTAAACAGAAACAGGATTTCCTTCGGGATATATACCGGGTAAGCTATAAACAATGCGCTACCGACCTGATGGCACATATACTGGAGAGTACCGAGATACGCAGGCTATGGCCTATACATAACCGCAGCCAGCGTGGCTATCTCGCTAAGTTTGGCCTGCTGGTGTATGAAGACAGGCAGGGATACAAACGCTTTACCATAGAAAAGAACAAGCATCATTATAACCCGGTTTATACTTTTAATACACTGATAGAAGGCCATGCCCGTATCCGCGAACTGATAAGCGAATTTGGCCTGTGTGCCCGTTTATGCAATATGGTAAAGGAGGTAGACTGCACAGAAAGCATTTATGCAGAAAGCTGCGATGGTGCATGTAAAGATGCAGAGCGGGTGCAGGAGTATAATGATAAAGTAGATGAGGCCATCAACTGGCTGCAAAAACACCTGCCTACATTCGCTTTTATAGATAAGGGCATTCATGAAGATGAGCAGAGTTGCATACTGGTAAGAAAAGGTAACTTCTATGGCATGGGCTATATCAATGATGGCATATTGCCTGATGATATAGACCAGTTGCAAGAGAAACTAGAACCAATGCCGGATAACGATTACATCCGCAACCTGGTATTTAAACACGCCGCCGCGTACCCTGAAAGGTGTGTGAGCTTTTAAAGCGATTATTGTGCCAGCCAGTATTTGCGCAGCAGCCATTCAGCCACCGCAAATGCCAATATCAGCAGGAAATACCAACGCCACTCAACAAGGGGTTGGGTGGTAACATCAGACTGGATAACAGGTTTGATATTGGTGTTCTTTGAAATACTGTCGTACAGTGATAGGATATTGGCTGCAGGTACAAAGCTGCCGCTATACTTGCGACTCAGGCTGTATAGCATCTTGTAGTCAGCACCGCTTTCCATTTGTTCCAAGGGGGTATGCTCTACTACAAAGCTGCCACCTGCTGTAAGTGTTGTACCATTATAACTGGTACGGGCACTGTAGCTATAGGTGCCGTTTGGCCATATGCCGGTGTTTAGCTTATAAGCGTTGCCGCTGTGCTCAAAAGAGAAGCTTTGCTTTTTGCCTGCGCTGTCCGCAATGGTTAATTGCACTTCGGCGGTATTTACCTGTTCGTTATTAGCATTCAGCAGGTAGGCATTGAGGCTTATAACCTCCTGGTCGCTCCATACATACTTAGGCAACGAAACGTAAAACGGTTTCTCATTACTATTGGCCGCCAGGAAAGCTACAGTTTGCCTTATGCATTCATCTATTGTATTATGGGTGTTGAAGTTTTTGTATTCGTATAATCTCCAGCGCCATAGCCCTGTACCGGTAAGTAGTGCAGTGGGTACAGTGCCTTGTTGCAACATCCATACAGCCTGTGCGCCGTCTCGTTGCTTAAAGAGTACATCGGCATTGCCAACATATTGTATCTGCCCGCTAGGCACACTAAGTGGCGGCATTTTGTCAAGCACAGCTTGCAGGTTTTGAGGAATGGTAAAAGCGCTGAACGCAGGCTCATAAACGCTATACTCATCTCTCGGTGCATTGATGTTAATGTTTAACGATAGCGATTTGTCTGCAGCCATTAAAGCAGCGGCATTGGTTTGGCCACCCATGATATACCACACGGGCTTATGAGCTGCGGTAAGCTGAGATTGTATGTTGTTGAATAATGAGGGCAGCTGGTGTGCAATGATGACCTTATAGTCATTAAGCGGTGGCAGGTCATTCGCCATGCGCACGGTTACTTTGTAGCTTTCTACTTCATTCAATGCCGCAGCAATTGCATTAATATCGGGATGTGGTGCCGCAGCTACTATCAGGATATTTTTCTTTTCATCCACTACTTCTACAAATACATCCTTGCGGTTATTGGCTGTGTTCTGTTCGCCATCGGTTACAGGTGCCAGTATTATGTAATGGTGCAGCCCTGCTTTGGTTGCCTTTATGGTAAAGGAAACAGAACGGTCATATCGGTCTGTGCTGATATTGATATTAGAGCTGGATACGTTCTGCCCATTCTCCAACAGTTGTATCCCATTATTGTAGCCTGCACAGAGCGTAGCAACTATATCAGCCCTAATCTCGAACTGGCTATTGAGTGTGGCCGTTTTGTTATGATATACCTGTGTGATGCGCAGGTCTTTTTGAGCAGTACTATCACCAATGCCAACAGTATATAATGGGCTTTGAATAGATAGTTGCTGAAACAGCGGGTTGCTGCCCTGGTTATACCTGCCGTCAGTGGCTAATATCACGGCTCCCAGGTTTTGGTTCCCGTAATATTCCTGTACACGGGATAGTGCCGTCGATATATCTGTAGCCGGCTGCCGGAAGCTAAATGCGCTGTCTGTTTGTATCGTATTACCAAATCCCCAGGTAATCACCTTGTACTTATCAAATAGTTTTTCAGCAAGCTGTTGAGCGTTCTTGATATATGCACTGGTATCCTTGCCTAAGGCGTTGGCTATAGATGACGAATTATCCTGCAATAGCAAAATAAGAGGCTTTTCAGTCTTATTGCGGGTCAGCGTAATGGCCGGAGCCAATAAAAGTAGCAGCGTCAACAATACTACTATACCTCTTAATGTTGCTGTAAGCCATGGGTAAGGTATATCCCGTTTTTTATCGGCACGATAAACCCAGTAACCGGCTATTGCCGACAAGATGATAGATATGGCCCATAAGAGGAATTGCATCAGTATCGCAATCTAAGAAAAAACAGCCTGTTATATGCAATAAGATTAGCTAACAACTATTTTGACATTTATTTAAGAGTTCATATTAAGATGATTTGTTTTTGAGAGATGTTTATAATCGCTGGCATTCATTTTTAGAATTGTATAATTTAGTAGAAGAAATAACGGACCGGTTATGCAAATGCATGAGGTGAAAACTAATGCTGACAAACAAGCATTTTTAAGATTGCCGGATGGTATCAATAAAAATTCGCCGAACTGGATAAAACCATTAGACAAGGATATAGAGGAGGTTTTCGACCCGGCAAAGAATAAATTCTTTAAGAAAGGGGAATGTATAAGGTGGCTGTTGAAGGGCGACAACAATAGGGTAATAGGCCGTATCGCTGCTTTCGTAAACAAGCAGTATAAACAAGACCAGCCAACAGGGGGTGTGGGCTTTTTTGATTGTATTGATGATCAAAATGCTGCAGACTTCATGTTCGACCACTGCAAAAACTGGCTTCAGGAGCGCGGTATGGAAGCTATGGATGGCCCCATTAACTTCGGTGAGCGGGAACGCTGGTGGGGTTTATTAGTAGAGGGTTTCCAGGAGCCATTGTATGGCATGAACTATAACCCCGAGTATTATAAGGACTTGTTCGCTAATTATGGCTTTGAGGTCTATTACGACCAGATATGCTTTGCACTGAAAGTAAAGAACCGGCTGGAGGGAAAGTTCTATGAAGCATTTGAAAAGTACTCGAAGTTACGGGAATACACTGCGACACGCATAGATAAAAGACAGTTAGACAAGTTTGCCAAAGATTTTACTTATATATATAATAAGGCGTGGTCAGGTCACGGTGGCGGCAAACAGTTGGAAGAGAAGACGGTCAGGAAGATGTTTAATGCTATGGAAGCAGTCATTGATGAAGACGTAATGTGGTTTGCCTATCATAACGATGAGCCAATAGGGTTCTGGGTAAACCTGCCCGACCTTAACCAGTATTTTAAGCATCTGAACGGTAAATTCGGGATACTTCAAAAACTGCATTTTTTGTGGTTAAAGACCTTTGGTAAGTGTACACGTTTTGTGGGTCTTGTATTTGGAGTTATACCAGAATATCAGGGTACAGGAGTAGATGGTTTTCTTATAATGTCTGGAGGCAATGTGATACAAAAGGCTGGCAAGTACATAGACTATGAAATGCAGTGGATAGGGGACTTTAACCCCAAAATGATAAACATAGCAGAGCACCTGGGCACCTACCGTAGCCGCAAGTTGCAAACATTCAGGTATTTATTTGACCGGAATAAAGAATTTAAGCGGCACCATCTACTGGCCCAATAACGCTACTTAGTATCCACTTTGTTTTGAGGAATAATGTGTTTGCTGCTCATAATAGGGAGTGCTTTTCTCAGTTCACTCATATTTGATGGGTTCACTTCAAGGAATACCCATTTCTTACCATGGTCCTTCGACAAGGCAAACATAGAATTGTGATTCAGGTAGTCGTGACCCGCTGCCGTGATACAAATGATCTCAGGTATGATACACTGCAGGGTGTTGGCGGTATCAATAATCTTAGCAGGCGTTCCAAACTTTATGTACTTGTAAGATGCAGAGCGTTTATTCAGGTCCATCATTTGCTGACGCATCTTGTCTGCAAATCCTTTTTGGTCTGTCTTTAATAAGGTAAATACTACCGGGTTTGCATACGCTGCAAAGCTATTATAGTCTTTGCTTATCAATAGCTTAGCCATTTGATTGGCTTGTGCCAGTACAGTTGTTTCAAGCTGCTTATTAGCCTGTGCCAAAGCGTTAGCAAAGTTCAGGGCGCAAAAAGTAAATAGTGTTAAACGTTTCATCAGTTACGTATTGGATGAATGTGGATATAAGTTGAGATACAAATGTACTACTTCCATTGCCTGTTTTACATCGTGTACTCTTAATATATTAGCACCCTGTTGCAGTGCTGCCATATGCAAGGCTGTCGTTCCGTTCAAAGCTTCATCTGGCGTTACACCGAGTGTTTTCCAGACCATGCCCTTGCGTGATATGCCCGCCAATATTGGCTTACCTATGATGCGTAGGGTATGCATGTTTCGCAGTAATTCAAAATTGTGCTCCAATGTTTTGCCAAAACCAAAGCCGGAGTCTATGATAATATCTGCTATGCCCGCCGCTGCAGCGTTATCACATGTAGTCCGTAAGTGGTTCAGTACCTCTTGAGTTACATTATCATACTGCGGCTGGTGTTGCATGGTTTTGGGTACACCTTTCATGTGCATGGCTATGTAGGGTACCTTTAAAGCAGCAACGGTATGTAGCATATTACTATCAAGGTTGCCACTGCTCACATCATTAATTATAGATATGCCTGCTGCTACTGCTTCTATTGCTACGGGTGAGTGATAGGTATCAACTGACAGCCATGCCTCAGGAAAGCGTTTTGCCACAGCTTCAATTACCGGCATTACCCTTTTTAATTCTTCATCAGGGTCTATTAGCTCTGCGCCTGGTTTGGTACTGACCCCACCAATATCTAAAATGGAGGCGCCTTCGGACAGCATTTGCTCGGCTTTATGCAGCAAACTGCTCACATCGCTATCCCTGCCGTTGTTATAAAAGCTATCCGGGGTGGCGTTTAATATACCCATAACAATGGGTTTTGATATGTCCAGCAGCCTGCCCCTACTTTGCAGCATGGTTTGTACGGGTAAAACTGTATTTTTGAAATTCATAGCAGTACAAAGAAAATGCAGGATAGCGTAAGCACCAACACAATGACAAATACCCTGGCACAATATAGGGCAGTAGTGGCCCAATGCAAAGACCTGTATGTAAAGAAAGCGGCCGATTATGGTACATCATGGAGGGTATTGAGGGCCATATCTATAGTAGACCAGGTATATATAAAGGCGTGGCGCATACGCCAGATACAGGAAACAGGCCAGCAAAAGATAGGTGATAGCATAGAAAGTGAGTTTATAGGCATTGTAAACTATGGTATAATAGCCCTGGTACAGGATGCTATACCTGCAGATGCCCCTGTAGACCTTACTGCTGCAGAAGCTAAGCACTGGTATGAGTTGAAGGCAAAGGAAATAGAAGACCTGATGCAACAAAAGAACCATGATTATGGCGAGGCATGGAGAGAATTATCACAGCAGTCTTTCGTAGATCTTATATTGGTAAAACTGCTCCGCATTAAGCAGATAATAGCTAACGAAGGACATACAACTGTATCAGAAGGTGCAGATGCTAATTTTTGTGATATAGTGAACTACGCCATATTTGCCCTGATAAAGATCAATGAAGCAAAAGCTTAATGAGTGTGCTTTAACAGTTTTTTACAAACGGATACTTAAATTTAGAAGTCATTAATAGGCATAAACCACAAATATGAAATACATAATCTGGCTGATAAGAATAATAGTAGGTGTGCTGTTTATTTTTTCAGGAGTAGTAAAGGCTAACGATCCGCTTGGGCTCAGCTACAAAATGAATGAATTCTTTGAGGTGTGGAATATGTACTGGATGCAGCCCTTTTCTCTTACGCTGTCAGTTATTATGATAGCTTTTGAAATAATAGCTGGTGTGGCAGTGTTACTGGGTTATGCACAAAAAGTGTTTTCAGTTTTGCTGTTATTGCTTATTACGTTTTTCACCTTCCTTACTGCATATGTATTGTTTAGCGGCAAGATCAAAGAATGCGGCTGTTTTGGAGATTGTATCAAAATAACCAATGAAGAAACATTTGGTAAGGATGTAGCATTACTGATATTGGGCATTATACTTTTTGTTTATCGTAAGCGTATCAGTCCGCTATTAAGTAATGGAATAGGTACTGCACTAATGGTACTCACAACTGTTGTGGCTTTTGGCGGACAATGGTATGCATTGAAGCATTTACCTTTTCACGATTGCCTGCCTTATAAAGTAGGTACTAATATGATAGACGGACGCAAAATACCACCGGGAGCAAGGCCTGATGTGTATGAAAGCGTAATGATATACGAAAAGAATGGTGTGAAGAAAGAATTTACCACACAAAATTATCCATGGCAGGATACTACATGGGTGTTTGTAGACCGTAAAGATAAGTTGATACAGAAAGGAAATGCAGAGGCAAAACTTAAAGACTATATCATATCTGACTATGATGGCAATGAAGTGACTGACCAGGTGCTGAACCAACCGGGCTATACCTTCCTCATCTATGTAAATAGTGTAGAGAAAGCCCGTACTGATAATATGGACAAGCTAAGGGCGCTGATTGAAGATGCAGAAAAGCAAAATGTACCTGTTTATATTTTGTGCTCTGCGGGCAAAGAAGAAGCTGAAGCATTCCGTAAAAAGAATGGACTTGATAAAGCTATACTTTATGTGTTTGACCAAACCATCAGTAAGACAGCTTTACGATCTAACCCGGGACTGATGTTAATAGAGCAGGGTGTGATACGTGGTAAGTGGAGCCCTAGTGATTACCCGGTAACATTGGCCGAAGCAACTAAACCTAAAGGAAAATAATGCTGCGATTTGTAGCACGGCGTGTGCGTTACAGCCTGCTGGTGCTGCTTGGTGTGGTAACATTAGTATTCTTCCTGTTCAATGCATTATCTGCAGACCCTGCACGCCTGCTTATGGGGCAGCGCAGTGATCTGGCATCATTGGCCAATGTGCGCAAAGATATGAACCTTGATAAGTCATTGACAGCGCGCTATTTCCTATATCTGAATGATATCTCTCCTATTAGCATTTACCCCAATAATGATGATGCAAAGCTTAAATACAAATATGCAAAGCTCATCCCTTTGGGCAATAACAATCTTGCGCTGAAATGGCCCTATCTCGGGCGCTCTTACCGTACCAAACGAGAGGTAAATGTAATTCTCACAGAAGCACTGCCTGGAACTATAATTCTTGCATTGGCAGCTATGATTATCGCTACCATAGGTGGTATATTATTAGGTATTATAGCTGCTTTAAAGAAAGATACCTGGATGGATACTTCTGCAATAGCTGCAAGCGTAGCTGGTGTATCCATACCTTCATTTTTTGCCGGCTTACTCATTGCTTATTTGTTCGGATACTTGTTGCATAACTATACGGGGTTAAACATGACGGGCAGTCTTTGGGAATACGATCCGTTCACGGGCAAGCATTTAGTGTTGCGCAATCTTATTTTACCTGCTATAGCTTTAGGTGTGCGCCCACTGGCCATCATTACGCAGCTCACCCGTAGTGCATTATTAGATGTGCTGTCGCAGGATTATATACGTACAGCATATGCAAAAGGGTTATCTACCGCCAAAGTAGTATACAGGCACGCGTTACCTAATGCCTTGAATCCTGTAATAACTGCAATTTCCGGTTGGCTGGCAGAGTTGCTGGCAGGTTCCTTCTTTGTAGAATATATTTTTGGCTGGAAGGGTGTAGGTAAGCTGACTGTCGATGCTTTGGATAAGTTCGATTTCCCGCTAGTGATGGGCTCTGTATTACTCACGGCCTTCATTTTTATAGTAGTAAACCTGCTAACAGATATGCTGTATGGGGTGCTAGATCCACGGGTAAGATTGAAATGACAAATACGAAACAGGTTTAACTTCAATGTTACCAAATCATTAACTCTGCGTTATTTCTTTTTTACCTGAAAACCAGAAAATACTTTTGCGCTCATAAATCAGAATGATGCGTATAAAAATTTACACTCTTGTTTTCCTGATGTGCTTTGCAGTACAGGCAAATGCCCAGAAGTTCCTGATGGACATGGTAGATACAAGTACCGAAATGGGTAAAAGCATGCTTTCCATCTATCAAAAATTCGGTGCTATTAAGTTCAGCGGCTATATACAGCCACAGTTTCAATGGGCAGAAAGTGATGGAGCCAAGAGCTTTGAAGGCGGTGATTTTGCACCAAGTTCAGATAACAGGTTCATGCTACGTCGTAGCAGGATACGTGTAGACTATTCCTACACGAATAAAAAGAACGAACTGGCTACCTATTTCGTATTTCAGTTCGACGTAACAGAGCGTGGTGCTGTTGCGCGCGACATCTGGGGTAGATTCTTTGAAAATAAATTGCATATGTTTTCAGGTACTATTGGTTTGATGGCACGTCCGTTTGGCTACGAAGTGAACCTGGCATCGTCTGACCGCGAATCTCCAGAACGCGGACGCATGTCACAAACACTGATGAAAGCAGAACGTGACTTGGGTGCGGCTATTAATTTTGAACCAAGAGGCTACAAATCTGCATTTTTAAACCATATCAAGGCTGATATCGGCATATATAATGGTCCCGGACTTACCGGCACTACAGATTATGACAGTTATAAAGACTTGATAGGCCGTGTGTATACCAAAGCAATAAAAGTGAAGCCATTACGTATGGAAATTACAGGTGGTGGCTCGGTGTTATATGGTGCGGTAGGCAGTCAAAGCCCATGGATGTTTGAAACAAAAGACATGGGTAACGGTTACCAGCAAACAGGTGATTCTTCTGTAGCGCATAATGGACAAGGTATGGCAAGGCATTATTATGGTGGGGATATACAAGTTAAATTTCCTTCTAAGAAATGGACTACAGAGCTTAGGGCAGAATATATTACCGGTATGCAAACAGGTATAGCTACATCGTCAGAAACGCCGGGTGCATACCCTGTAACTGCTGCAAATGTGCCATTGCCACTTTATGTACGCCAGTTTGACGGTGCTTACTTTTACCTTATACAGAATATAGCAGGTAAAAAGAACCAGGTAGTGCTGAAATATGACTGGTACGATCCGAATAAGAAGGTCGCAGGTACTGCAGTATCGTCAGCCAAAGGATTTACTGCGGCAGATGTACGTTTTAATACTATTGGGATAGGTTATGTGTATTATGCAAATCCGCACCTGAAGTTTATGGCTTATTATGATATCATAACAAATGAGAGCACTAACGTGACTGGCTATACAAGTGACGTAAAAGATAATATCCTCACATGTCGTATACAGTACAGGTTCTAATTAAGCAATACATTAAATAATATATAAGTGAAAGTTAAGTAATTATTAAGTTTTTGTTACGACTACTAAGACCTGATAAACACCGATACTTTTGCGCTCAAATCCACTTTAAATAAAACAATATGGCTTTTGGATCTTTTATGAAAATATTCCTGCCGAAAGACAGGGTATTCTATGGCTTGTTTGAAGAAGTAAGTTCTAATCTCATACAAATGACAGAGATATTTAGAACTGCTGTGAATGAACACGATATTACGAAGCGTAACCTGCTGTTGAAAAGCCTGGAAGAGTGGGAACATAAAAATGACGAGGTAACTCATAAAATATTCATTGAGCTTGGCCGCAACTTTATCACTCCATTCGATAGGGAGGATATACATTACCTGGCTACTTCATTAGACGATGTTGCAGACTTTATATGGGGTGCTGCAAAGCGTATGATGAACTATTATATTGATGATACGGATGAAACAACCCGCGATTTTGCAGAGATCATTAAAAAATCTGTAACAGCGCTTAACAAAGCTGTGCATGGTTTGCGTGATATGAAAGACCTGCGTTCGTTAACCGAAGCTTGTGTAGTGATCAACAGCCTTGAAAATGAAGGTGATGATCTGCTGGACAAAGGTATGATGGGCCTGTTCTCTTCTAATGCCAACGCAATAGAGATCATTAAGAAAAAAGACCTGTACCAGATGCTGGAAATAGTTACCGATAAATGTGAAGATGCAGCAAATGTGATAGAGTCTATCATAATTAAATACGTTTAATCTCCCAACTCGGGCATATATGTTTACATTTTTAATTGTAATTGTAGCGCTGGCGTTGGTGTTTGATTATATCAACGGATTTCATGATGCTGCCAATTCTATTGCAACGGTAGTATCTACTAAAGTATTAAGTCCTTTCCAGGCTGTGGTTTGGGCTGCAATGTTCAACTTTGTAGCTTATTTTGTTTTCCAGGATCATGCTGTGGCCAATACCATTGGTAAAACAGTGTACCCGGAATATATAACCCTGCCTGTAATATTCGCCGGCCTTATAGCCGCCATTTCGTGGAACCTGCTTACATGGTGGTATGGTATCCCTTCTTCTTCATCTCACACACTAATAGGTGGATTTGCCGGTGCAGCAATTGCCCACGCCTATATGACCAAAGGCTTTGTCGCGTTTAGTTCTATTATTGAAATAGAAAAGATCACTAAAACCATCCTGTTTATTTTCCTTGCGCCATTGATAGGTATGGTAATATCCATGTTTATTACACTGGTTACTATTATGCGTAATGTATGGTTAAGGATACTCATCATAATAGTAACCACCTGCATTACATGGATGCTCTTTGTTACCTTCCAGCACAACAAGATAAACGAGAACTTTACGAAACTCTATAAAGTAGATAAATACGAGAAGGAAGCAAGTAAAGACCCTACTCCTGAAAAGAAGGAAAAGCTGGAAAAAGCGAAAGAGCAATTAAGCATAGCACTGAAATATACCGGCAATTATGAACTGGAAGGTGCTGATAAAGTAGCTGCTGAGATAAAAGAAGCAGGTGGGTTTAAACCACTAGAAGCTGCGAAGGTAAAAGATGCTGTAAAATCTTTATACAATGTAGATAGCCTTAAGAAAGCATCTGACAATAATAAAGCACTGAAACCAGAGGTAGAAGAGCTAAACAAACTGGTTGACAAGACAAAGCCTTATCAAAAGATGTACGGCAGTATATCTAATGAGCAGTTAACAGACTCTATAAGCATAGTGCTTGCATTAACGGATGCGCAAAGGCAAAAGATGAGTGCTGCTATTGCCAAAATAGATATCAATAAAGATGTGGTAAAGGAACTGAAGAAAGCAGATAACTCCTTTATACGTTATTGCATAATAGGCGTGGTTGTCATTTTTGTATTTTGCTATATATATGTGGATGCTCTGCGCGAACCAAGCTCATCACGTAAAGCTAAAATGTTCAAACGCCTGCAATTGTTATCATCGGCAGCATTTAGCTTAGGCCATGGTGGTAACGATGCGCAAAAGGTAATGGGTATTATAGCTGCCGCATTTGTGGCATACAATACTCAAAAATATGGTGATGTAGGTGCAGCATTAAAAGAACTTTCATGGGTGCCGCTGGCATGCTATACTGCAATAGCTGCGGGTACACTAACAGGTGGCTGGAAGATCGTTAAAACAATGGGCTCGCGTATTACCAAAGTAACACCATTGGAAGGTGTAAGTGCGGAAACTGCAGGTGCCATGACCTTATTTATTACAGAGCAGATGGGTATCCCGGTATCTACTACACATACTATTACAGGTTCTATAATAGGTGTGGGCGCTACCAAACGTTTATCGGCAGTACGCTGGGGTGTTACCATTAACCTGCTATGGGCATGGATACTTACTATACCTGTAAGTGCTTTGCTGGCCGGGCTGGTGTATTGGATAACATCTTTATTTATGTAATTTTTCTGTCATCTTAACACGAAATTAATTGCAAGAGGCGCTCAAAAGAGCGCCTTTTTTGCTACTTTCGTAGATTGCCTTTTTTGAACTGCTGACGAAAAATGTCCTTACCGCCTGTACTTAGATACGTTTACAACCATGGAACTGAAGAAGTTATACGCCGTGGTAAAAAGATTTTTTATACCGGGGGTGTGCAAATGCTTGACGTTGACCACCTGCTGGAACAAGTTCGTTTTCGTGTACGTAATGATGTATACCAAAACTACTATACCGTTACTGTCAATAAATTTTTAGATCCCAAGAATCTTTCAGTACGCTGCCAGTGCCCTTATAACATGGGTGATATATGCAGACACGAGGTAGGTGCACTGTTTCAGCTGAATGATATATTGCAAAGCGGCTTTTTTGAAAATGCTGACATAACGTACGACCAGAAACATTCTGTAGTACGTATGCGCCAGGTAACATTGCAGATGCTGCGCGTATTTGCATCGCCTGATATCATTGACAAAGCAACCATGTGGGCTGCGTCTAAGAAAGCTATTATTGTAAAAGGTAAGAATGACAGGATCGAAGCGGAGGTGCCTGACGGTGAGCTTACCTATAAAGTGGTGCTGAAGCAGAACGAGGAAAGATATTTTGATACCTCTTGCGGATGCGGTGAAACGGCATTCCCATTATGCGTGCATAAGGCTACACTGTTTATACAGATACTGAATATCCACGGCCCGCAATATTTTCAAACAGTTAGAGATTGGGACGAGCAGAAGAATAAATTACTGGCATTATATGGCTATAGCCTTAATGATGATATTACCAATAAGTTTGAATTTACGTATAAGGATGGTAAGCCCTTTTTGAGGGTACTGGATACTACTATTCAAAAAGTACCACGTGTTGCTGATACTTCTTATCCTGCTCCACGGGCAGCTAAGCCGGTAGCGGCAGTGGTAAAAGAAGTTGAAAAGCCTGCAGAAGAATTAAAGCGTCTGGGTATAGTAATAGACCCGTATGCTGATCTGTATCCTAATGTAGATGTAGCATTGGTAGCAGGCCTTGCAGATGAAGAGGGTAAGAAGTTCTTAAATGGCATTGACCTTTTAGAATTAAACCAATACGTAAATCCTGTACAGTTTAGAGATGAGGAGCGTGAACTGTTGCCGATAGTCCGCAAATTTATGCCGGAAGAAACGCTGCGATATTTAAAGAAAAACCTGCCATTCGGCGATTTCCTGGATGACCTTGACGCGATGTTCAAAGAGCATCCTACAGAAGAAGTGACAGAGCAGGTATGGGATTACTTGCTTCCAAAATATCAAAAACTACTAGAGCGTTATAAAGACCACGGGCTTTGCTTTATAAAAGGAAAATCGAAACGTATCAGTTCTAAAGACATAGAACCAGTTGCGTTTTCGTCCCATAAGGTATCTCCGCAGTTAAGTGTTACCAAACAAGATGATGGCTACCATATAGAGCTATCGTGGATCATCAATGAAAAATATGTTCCGTTCAAAGATGTGCAGCAACTGAATGCAGGGCTGTTGATGTATGAATACTCTATACACGCTATATCGAATGTAGGACAGGTAAAACTGATAGAAAAGTTTTTGCCTGATGGTCAGATATTGATAAATGCAGAAGAGTGGCCGCAGTTTCTTGCCGATAAGCTGATGCAGTGGAGCCAGTTATTGCATGTGAATTTTAGTGATGAGCTGGTAGAGCATGTAGATAAGATAATGCCTGTATACAAATTGTACCTGCAGGAGCGGGAGCAGGTATTAGTATTGCAACCGGCATTTGCCTATAATGAAATAGAAATTAAATGGGGCTTTTTTGGTGATGTAATAGAACCGAAAGATGGTGTAATAAAAGTAATAAAGCGCAATGATGCAGCTGAGCAGGAATATGTGCAGATGCTGCGGACACTGCATAGCGACATGCAGCTGAATGCCAAAGAGCATTTCTTTTATATGCCTGCAACAGCAGTGCTGGCCAATAACTGGTTCTTCAGGTTTGCAGATGTGATGAAGGAATGGAATGTGGAATTGTTTGGCTTCGATGACCTGAAAACCTTACGCATCAGCACGTACAAGCCTGATACGCGTATACAGGTGAGCAGTGGTATTGATTGGTTTGATGCTACGGTAGAAGTTGTGTTTGGTGAGCAGAAGGTATCGCTGATAGATGTTAAGAAAGCGCTCTCGCAAAAACAGAATTTTGTAAAGCTCGATGACGGATCTGTAGGCCTGCTGCCGGAAGAGTGGATAAAGAAATATGCCCTGCTCATAAAAATGGGCGAAAATAAGGGTGGCAAAATACGCTTAAAGAAATATCACTTTAGTGTACTGGATGAGCTGCTGAATGAAGTGGATGAAGAAGAGCTGCAACGCGAACTGGAACAAAAGAAGGAACGTCTTGTAGATATTATAGAAAACGATTTCAGTAATATACAGCCACCTGTACAGTTGAAGGCAACGCTGCGTCCATACCAGCAGGCAGGGTTTCAATGGTTGCTTTTCTTAAAAGAAGCAGGCTGGGGAGGCATATTGGCCGATGATATGGGTCTTGGTAAAACTGTACAGGCGCTTACGCTGTTCCAGCATTATAAAAACGAGAACCCTGAAGCTAAGTTTTTGGTAGTATGCCCTACTACCCTGATGTATAACTGGGAGAATGAAATAAAAAAATTCACCCCCGGGCTTACGCATTTTATACATCACGGCCCTAAGCGTATGGCTACCATCAAGGCCTTTGATCCTTACGATATCATTATCACTACTTATGGCACCATGCGTAGTGATATCAAAGTGTTCAAGGAAATACATTTTGATTATGCTTTGCTGGATGAATCCCAGTCCATCAAAAACCCGCAATCGCAGGTAGCTAAGGCATCTTTGTTGCTGCACGCCAAGCACCGCCTGGCATTAAGCGGTACCCCTGTGCAAAACAATACATTCGACCTGTTTGCGCAGATGAACTTCTTAAACCCCGGTATATTAGGCAGCAGGGAATTCTTTATGAATGAATTTGCTACGCCGATAGACAAATTTCAGGAAGATGAAGTGAAGCAGCAATTGCGAAAAGTTACCTACCCGTTTTTATTAAGACGTACTAAAGAGCAGGTAGCAAAAGACCTGCCTGAAAAAACAGAAACCATACTGTATTGCGAAATGGGCGATGAGCAGCGTAAAATATACGATGCTTACCGCAACATGTATCGCGAGCAGATCATGGGTATGATAGAGGAGAAGGGTGTGGAGCGTTCTACCATGCACATATTGCAAGGGTTAACCCGCTTGAGGCAAATTTGCGATTCACCAGCTATACTTAACGAAGCAGAGCGTTTCCATAATTATTCCATCAAGCTGGATGAGCTGACAAGGGAGATAACAGAGAATGTCGGCAACCATAAAGCCCTGATATTTTCACAGTTCCTGGGCATGCTGGACCTGATACGCAAAGAGTTAACAGCACGTAATATACCATATGCTTATTTTGATGGTAGCACCTCTGCACCGGACCGAGAAAAAGCCATTAACCAGTTTCAAAATAATGATGAATGCAGGGTGTTCCTGATATCGCTGAAAGCGGGTGGTATAGGGTTGAACCTAACCGCAGCAGATTATGTGTATATAGTAGACCCATGGTGGAACCCTGCTGTAGAGCAGCAAGCTATTGACCGTACACACCGTATAGGGCAAACTAAAAACATCTTTGCTTACAGGCTGATATGTAAGGATACCATAGAAGAAAAAATGCTGACACTGCAGGAACGTAAACGCGCATTGGCAAATGAGCTGGTTTCTGACGATAATGCATTCCTGAAACGACTGACTAAAGAAGACATAGCTTACCTGCTAAGCTAACGTTATATAAAAAATACCCGTTCAATTTGAACGGGTATTTTTTTATTAGAGGTCAATATCTATTTACTAATTGTAAACCGCGCGGTACTGATACCGTTACCAGAAGTGGCACGTAACAGGTAGACTCCTGAAGGAGCATTGTCTAACTTAATATTGTTATCCAGTTTGCTATTCACAGGGGTTAGATTATCATGATACACCACCTGGCCAATGGTATTTAATATTTCTACTTGTAAAGGCTGATTGTTTACAGCATTACCGGTAATATTAAATGAACCTGTATTAGGGTTAGGGTAAACTTTCAGGTTGCTAACGTTGGTGATATTCTTAATACCAACACCCACGCTCATTCCCAGTTTGTTACTGGTAACGCTATCTGTATAAACACAGTTCACATCATTTACCTTAACGGAAACAGAGATACTGTCTTTGTCCTTAAAGTCAACGCCCGACATGCCTGTATAAGTCGGGCCGTTTGCACCGGATATAGGTACATCATTCTTTTTCCATGTATAAGTAACAGAAGTGCCCTTATTAGGTACATCTGCGGTAAATACTACAGATACGTTGTTTGCTACGGTCAGGCCTGGGTTTGCAGTTATAGCAGCAGTAGTTGTAGCATGACCTATAACAATGTCTTTGCCATTGTCAGGGCTGGTGTAATTAGGCCCTGAAGCTGTTATTCTTACCCTGTATGCGCCACCCATTGACAGGCCGGGAGGCATAGTACATGTAATAGTGCCGCTTGCAGATGAGTTGACAGTACCAATATTAGTAAATGAGAGGAAGCTGCCTGTAGCATCAGATAGCTGAGCAGTAAATACATTACCGCCGCTAAATGTTGATGCATCGTGCACAGTATAGCTAAGTGTGAATGGAGCATTAGGACAAAGGAATGTGTCTGTAAAAGGTTGGTTAATGGAAACACCGCCCCATACATAATTGTACACAGATTGGATCTCTGCATCAGATAATACCTTATTAAACAAAGCAACCTCGTCCATATCACCTGTAAAAGGAGAGATGTAATTTAGCGCCGAGTTTTGATTTTGCCCGATTCTGATGTCAGCACTGTTTGAACCTAAAGCGGCTGAAACAGGTGATACTGATGATGGGCCAATGCTTGTATTATAAAAGTTAGGGTCAAGCGGAACATTGTAACGCTTTATAAAAGAGCCATTATAGCAGGTAATAAGTAAATACCAGTTATTAGCTACAAGGTTTGGTCCTAAAAATGGTGCGCTGGCTACAGAGCCTATAAAATCGGCTGTCTGGTTGCTGCCTAATATAGCACAGTTACCATCGTTATCATAGATAGTGGTGCCATAACAGCCCGGAAGGTTATAATCAGTGCCTTTAATAAGAACAGTATTATATTGGCAGCCATTACTATTAAAAGATGTCGGTTTTACAACAGATACTATTGTAATAGCCGATGGGCTTAGCATACTTTTGTTGGTAACCGTAGCATAAGTGGTGGTGCTGTTGAAATTACCGGCGGTATTAGTATGGCCTCTAAAGCCCATAGAGCCATTCATATTAAAAGTAGCACCCGGGTTACTGTTGCCACTAACATCCGGCAATGCGCTAAAGCTGCCGGTACTTGTAAAATCCCAACGGGCAATACAGCCTGTTACACCCCCGGGATAGACAGTTTGAGCATCGGATGCCTTGCATAAAAGGCATGCAATAAATAGAAATAGGTAAGGATATTTCATACACAATGAGTTTAGTTATTAAATATAAATAATAATTTGATAACGTATATTAAAATAGGACGTTATCATAATTGCTATAAATAAATAAGCCCTGCCGGGAAGCAGGGCTTATTTATTATAATCGATTGAATTACTTGTTAATAATAAGCGGTATCGTCTCGTTTACAGATGATCCTTTAATGTGTACGGTATAAACCCCATTTGCAACATTTAAATCAATTGCCTGATTAATAATGTTGTTTAGTGGTGTGATACTGCCTTGGTAAACTATTTGGCCAATTGCATTGGCAACATCAATAGTTATTGCTTCCTTACCCGATGTTTCGCCCTTTATAGTAAAGCTTCCTTTATTAGGGTTTGGATATAAACTAAATGATGATGCAAATGATGTTACGGTGTTGATACCGGAAGGTAATATTTTAATATTTTTGCCATCGTCAACACTTGTAAATCCGGGAGTAGTAGTAGCAATACGTATACGATAACCAGTGCCCACGGGAGTAGCCATTGGTATAGTGCATGCTATGCTGCCTGATGTTGCAGATGTAGCAGTACCTATAACCACAGGCGTTGTAAAATTGCCGGCCGCATCAGATAGTTGTACTTTAAAAATATTGCCCGAAGTAAAAGTATTCGTAGAAGGAACGGTATAGTTTACATTCAATGCAGCACCCGGAGATTTTACAGTATCTACAAATGGTTGATTTATGTAAACGCCCGCCCATAAATAATTATAAATAGATTGTATCTCAGCGTCTGATAATACCCTGTTAAACAAAGCAATTTCATCCATATTTCCATTAAACCAATAAGGGAACATAGGCATATTAGTGCCGCCTATCTTTACGTCAAAGGAATTAGAAAGTAATGCTGTACTATAATTTGAAGTACCGTATGGTGTTATGCCGGTAACAGGATTATTTGCATCCATTAAAACGTTATAACGCTTAGATAGTGTGCCATCATAAGTAGTGGCAAGAAAATACCATTTATTTAAATTGACCACAGGGCCGCCCGCGGTGCCCGATATTTGCAGACCGGGACCTGCAAAATCAAGTCTTTCAGATGCAGGGTCAAGGTTTGCATCATTGCCATCCTGGTCACCTACGTTCATACCCCAGCATCCATTCTGGTAATAGCCAAAGCTTTTATAAATAATGTTGTTTTCCTGGTATTGGGCACTATAATATCCGGATAGGTTTACAATAGCTATAATAGTAATGGATGACGGGCTAAGCAGGCCGGTGCTGGGTACTGTAGCTACACTACTGCTGCCATTAAAGTTACCTGCTGTGTTAGCAGTTCCGCGCCATCCGGCAGCAGAGGTAATATTAGCAACGGTACCATTATTGCTATTGCCGCTAACATCAGGTAGCGATGCAAATGTTCCGGGGTTTGTAAAATCCCATCGTGCAATACAGCCCGTTACGCCGTTTGGGTATGTAGTCTGTGCGTCAGATGCTTTGCATAAAAGGCATGCAATAAATAGAAATAGGTAAGTTTTTTTCATACACAATGAGTTTTGTTATTAAATATAAATAATAATTTTATGTCATTTAGAGTGTTGCAAGATTTGCTATCAATAAAAAATGCCCTGTTGAATGGCAGGACATTTTTTATTGATACAATTATATAATTAATGACTTATTTACTAATAAGGAGTGGTATAGTTTGATTTACTGATGCTCCTTTAATGCGTACTGTATACAACCCATTTGCAACATTTATATCAATAGATTGGCTGACCGTGTTGTTTACTGGTTTAACGCTGCCCTGGTATACGGTTTGACCAATGGCATTAACCACATCAATGGTTATTGCTTCATTGCCAGAAGTTGTTCCTTCTACAGTAAAGCTGCCTTTATTGGGGTTTGGATATAGCATAAAAGGATGAACTGCAGATGTTAACGCCTTAATACCTGTAGGCAGTATTTTAATGTTTTTACCATCATCAGCGCTTGTAAATGAAGGTGATGTGCCAACAATACGTATGCGATAAGCTGTGCCAATTAATGTTGTAGCAGGTATCGTGCAGGATACTGTTCCTGATGCTGTGTTGATTGCTGTGCCTATAGATACCGGAGTTGTAAAACTGCCTGTGGGATCAGATAATTGTACCACAAAGGTATTGCCTGAGGTAAAAACAGAGGGTGTACCCACTGTATAATTTACATTGAAAGTAGCGCCGGGATATAGTATCGTATCAGCAAACGGCTGATTTATAGAAAGAGTTGCTCCCCATAAGTAATCATACACAGATTGTATTTCAGAATCTGCCAGTACCCTGTTAAACAAAGCAATCTCATCCATATTGCCGTTGACCCAATAAGGATAGTATGGTGAGGAGGTCATATTAGTACCACCTATTTTTACATCATAAGAATTGGAAGTTAGTGGCGCAGTATAATTTGAAGTACCTGAAGGTGTAATGTTGGTCATATGATTACTTGCATCCATCAAAATGGTATAACGTTTAGCTACTGTACCATTATATGTAGTGGCCAGGAAATACCAGTTATTTAAATTTACTATGGGATCTGCTGTAGTACCGGACGTTTGAAGGCCGGGACCCGCAAAATCTACTCGTTCTGTTGTAGGGTCAAGTACGGAGCCATTATTATCCTTGTCGCCAACCTTCATACCCCAGCATCCGGTTTGATAATAACCAAAGCTTTTATAGATAATATTATTTTCCTGGTATTGGCCGCTATAATATGCTGATAGCTTTACAATAGCTATAATAGTAATGGATGATGGGCTAAGCAAGCTATTGCTGGGCACCGTAGCTACACTACTGCTGCCATTAAAATTACCTGCAGTATTAGGAGCCCCACGCCATCCGGCAGCAGATGTAATGTTGGTAACAGTACCATTATTGCTATTGCCACTAACATCAGGTAGCGATGTGAATGTTCCGGGGTTTGTAAAATCCCATCGTGCAATGCAGCCTGTTACGCCGCTAGGGTAAATGGTTTGTGCAAAACCGGCATTGGCAGATGCCAGAATTGTAAGTAGGAGTATAAGTTTTTTCATAAAAAGGTTTGAGTATTAAATATATATAAATTGCCTGATTAATGTTATGTGTGCCTGCTTTTAGAGGGGTTTTATAAAAAAAGCTACAGCCACCCTAATAAGGTGGCTGTAGCTTTTTGCTCTCACTGAGCTATAAAACAATTTGAATTATTTGCTATTGTTTTTCCATGCATCCAGCTCTTCGCAATTAGCATATGCCGGGTCTATTTTTACATAATAGGTAGGTGATTTTTCAGCAACCCATTGCAGCATCTTTTTGCTTTTCTTTTGTTGCAAGGCTATTTCCTGTATGCGAGCGTAATCATCCTGCAGGTTAGCCTTATGTGGCTTGGTGCTACCTTTCATGTACACAATGCGGCAAGATTTATTGCCACGCGCATTAGTATAAGTTTGAGGGTCTGACAGGTTGCCGATTTTAAAAGTATCTATCATTAGCGCAAGGGTAGGGTCCAGCTTGTCAATTTCCATTTGAGTGGTATTGGTTTGCGGGTCTGTGATCATACCACCGGTACGGTTACTCATTTCATCTGTAGAAAACTTACCTACCGCTTCTTCAAAAGTCATTTTATGTGTTAATACCAGGGTGCGCACACTGTCCAGTTTTATAAATGCAGCTTTAAAATCTGCTGATGTATGTTCCGGTGATATCAGTATATGTCTAAGGTCTGCCTCATCACCACGGCGGCGTATCATTTGAATGATATGATAACCGAATTGCGTTTTAATAACAGGTGATACTTCTCCATTTTGCAATTTGAAAGCTGCTGCAACAAACTCAGGAGCCCAGCCACCATGGCGCCTGCTAACGCCTTCATACTTTCCACCATTGTTCCTGCTACCAGGGTCATCGCTATACAAGCCGGCCATAGTTTCAAAATCCTTCTTGTCATTTACTATCTGTTTACGCACATCTTCCAGCTTATCGTGCGCATATTTATCTAATTCAGGATTGGTTGGCGGGTCTATTACTATCTGGCCCATTTCTACAGTAGCAGGGAAGAATGGTAAGCTGTCTGTAGGTATGGTTTTGAAAAATGCCTGAACTTCAGCAGGTGTTATTTTTACACCCTGCATCAACTGGCCTTGTACTTTCTCAGCCATCATTGTTTCTTTGATCACATCCCTGTTTTCTTCCTTTAACTGAAACACAGTTTTACCTGCTACTTCTTCCAGTTTTTCTTTTGAGCCTAATTGTGCAATGAAATTACGCACCCTGTTATCTAATGCTGCTTCTACATCTTCATCACTCACTAAAAGACTATCCCTTTCTGCCTGTTCCACCAGCATCTTTTGCAGTATCATTTGCTGCAGCAGGTTGCACTTCATATCCTGGGTTACTTCAGTACCCGGTGTTTTAATTTGTATAGCCGCTGATTCTACTTCCGATTGCAGGATAATACGGTTTTTGCCAACAACGGCAATTATCTTATCTGCAAGCTGTGCCTGCGCGGCAAAGGCAGATAGTAATGCTATTGCTACACTGCAAGTCTTTATGACACTGAAACGGCGAAACTTCATATTTGTGTAATGTATATGTATTGAATACCTGTAAGTAGGCAAAAGTAGGTGATTATTAAAAGGTTGGTCCCGCAAATATTCGATTTAACAGATTTATAGCAATAAATAGAAGAAATTAGAATATTGTATATAAAAGGCCTTACTCTTTCTTCTCTTTAATGAAGATATCGTCTACTACTTTATTATTATAAAAATCTGATGCTATAGGGCGGTAATTATGCTCGCCCAGCCATTTTTCAAAAGCAGGCATAGCATCTGAGTGAAACTTCTTCCATATTTCAAAGTCCTGTGGATTGTCGATTTTGCCAAATATCCATTGATTATAGGTATCAAATTGACCATTTTGGAGCATATCATTTAACCTGCTGTATAGCGAAAAAGGATATTTAGCAGCGTAATTCCTGGTCCAGTCCATCATAAAACGGGTACGCAGCATGATGAGGTTTTCAGTATTGATACCATCGCTGATCACAGGAGATAAATGCAGATACGTAAGGCTAACGGCGTCTTCAAATGTATTACCAAATGATATCGGCTTCTTTTTGTCTTTATATTTAGGTATACCGCCTGTAGTTCCCAGTGATTGGAACATGCGCATATAAGCACCTAATAACATGTCACGGGTTTCATCTGCCCGGGGTGTGTGTTGCTCAATGTTCAGGAACATTTCGGCATAGATAACTGCCCAAACCGGCTTTTTGGTGCCCATATAAGTACGGGCAGCTTCGTAGTAGTTAACATGATAAGCAGGGTCTGCCTGTATACCATTCAGCCAGCTTTCCAGTGCGTATACCAATTGATTATCTTCTTCATATATCTTGCCCAGGTCATGGTATAGTATCCCGGAGTTCGGATAGCGCTTCAAACCTTCCTGCAGTGTAGATTTTGCTTTTTTGATGTCTTTGGTTGCAGTCTGGCAGGCTGCCTTTATCTGGTAGCTTTGCTCATCAGCATCCTTATTCTTCATAATCGGCTCCAGTACCTTAAGCGCATCATCGTAATTGCCGGACAGATAATAAGCCTGTGCAAGGTCGCGGTACAGCACCATTTTATCAGGAGCCAGGTTAATAGCCTGCTGATAGGTAACAATAGCCTGTGGCATATTGCCCTGCATCATGCTTTGTTTGGCTTGTTTGTACATCTGCTCCACTTCAGGAGACGGCCAGTCGTTTTGAGGCTGTGCATAGGCGCCGGCCGCAAACAATAAACTCAGTATAGTAAGGAGTGCTTTCACTTTTATAAAACAAAGCGCAAAAGTATTAGAATAATATGGCTTTACAGGCTAAAATTATAAGCTTAAAATATATTTCATTGCATTGATTAACATTTTCTTATCTGTTATAATGGAGCACGTAAGCATTTTAGTATTATTTTGCAGCCTGTGAAGCAATTTCTTGCATATATCTTCCTCCTAATATTTTCCTTCCAGGTATTGCCTGTAAGGGAGCTGGGTAAGCTATTATGTAAAGGCCAGATGACTGAAGAAGTGCACCAGGTGGCATGTGATGACGCAGGTTGTGTTAAAATGAAAAAAGATAATGAGCCTTTTAGGTTAGGTACTGATTATTCATTTGATGTGAATGAAGCAGTATATATTGATACCAGGGTTACCACTGCAATTCACCATTCTGAATTATTGCCCCTGGATTTTGTGGCCGATATACCAACGCCACCGCCCAACTGCTAAGCCTGTAGCAGCTTTGGCTTATTACAATTAATACATGGTTTTTATTGATCCGGCTTCTAACGCCGGGAGTATGCTGTTCTTAACACAGCTACACTGAGATTTCTGTTCACACAAAACAAAAACTATGTTCAGGCATATTAAAAATGATTTTATTGCGGGGCTTATTGTCTTTCTCATAGCATTGCCCCTGTGCCTCGGTATTGCCTTGGCATCGGGAGCGCCTTTATTCTCCGGCATTGTAGCAGGTATAGTAGGCGGTATTGTTATTGGAACGCTCAGCAGGTCTCAATTAAGCGTTACCGGCCCCGCCGCGGGCCTTACGGCTATAGTATTAGTAAGCATCAGCGACCTTGGTGCATTTAATATCTTCCTGTGCTCGGTTATTATAGCAGGCGCAGTACAGATACTCATCGGCTTTTTAAAAGCAGGCAGCATTGCCAATTATTTCCCCAGTAGTGTTATTGAAGGTATGCTGGCAGGTATCGGTATGACCATTATACTGAAACAATTACCTGATGCGGTAGGCTATACCAAACAAAACCACGATAGCATGGTAGATGCGGAAGATGGTTTTAGTATGAATATTATAGACGACGCATTAACGCATATACAACCCGGCGCAGCGATAATAGCTGTGGTGGGTATTACCATATTGATATTATGGCAGACCAAAGCCTTCAGCAAGTTACGTATGCTGCCTGCCGGCCTGGTAGTAGTAGTGCTTGCTGTTGTCATCAATCAATTATTCGGTCAGAGTGGTTCAGGGCTATACCTCGATGCTTCGCATTTAGTGAACCTGCCTGTAGCAGATAGCATAGGCGGCTTCTTCAACCATTTTACTTTTCCGGATGTTCATGGGTTTGCTAACCCTAAAGTATGGATGACTGGTTTGGTAATAGCTATAGTGGCGTCTATAGAAACACTGTTGTGCATTGAGGCTACAGATAAGCTCGACCCGCAAAAAAGGTATACACCCGCCAATCACGAGTTGAAGGCACAGGGTATCGGAAACATCATCAGCGGACTTATTGGCGGGTTGCCGGTAACTTCCGTTATTGTCCGTTCTTCTGCCAATATAAATGCAGGTGCGCGCAGCAAACTATCTACCGTAATACATGGCACGCTTCTGCTGATATGTGTTGCTACTATACCTTTTGTGCTCAACATGATACCTAAGGCATCGCTGGCAGCAATACTTATTTATACAGGCTACAGGCTTTGTAAGCCCTCAGTATTCAGGCATATGTGGCGCGAAGGCGGGGCAACACAGTTCATTCCGTTTGCTGCAACTGCTGTAGCAGTAGTATCGTTAGACCTGTTGAAAGGTGTGGGCATCGGCCTTGTTATCAGCATCTTTTATTTGCTGAGGCATAACATGCGCATCCCGTATTATTTCCAGCGCAGCAGCTTTAGTAATGGCGAACTGGTGAAGATAACACTGGCACAGGAGGTGTCTTTTCTTAACAAAGCAAGTATTAAAGAAACGCTGGAAAAATTGCCCGGCAATACAAATGTGATAATAGATGCCAGCCAGACAGAATATATAGATTTCGATGTGCTGGACCTTATCAGGGATTTTCAGCAAACAAAGGTAACGGAGCGCAATATCAGGCTTTCACTGGTTGGGTTTCGTAATGTATACAAGCTGCCGGAATCTAATGCTTCGTGGGATATAGAGCCTGCGCTGGCCAATAGTAATGAAGTGCCTAAGCGTAGCGCAGGTAATTATCGTAAGCTGTTAAGGCAGCTTACAGGAATGTAAATAAATGTTAAACGATTTTTAAAAAATGTAACTAATGAAAACATTATATAGATCAAAAGGTATAACAGCCAAGGATATAAAGCCTGAGGATGCACTGCAATTATTGAAGAACGGCAATTTCAGGTTTGTAAATAATCTTAAAATGAATCGTGACTTGTTGGAACAGGTGAATGAAACTAAAGATAACCAGTATCCTTTTGCGGCAATATTAAGTTGTATGGATTCCCGTACTTCTGCCGAATTAATATTTGACCAGGGGCTGGGCGATATATTCAGCATACGCATTGCAGGTAATATCGTTTCAAAAGACATCATCGGTTCATTAGAGTATGCAGCAGGTGTTGTGGGCTCATGCCTGATAGTAGTACTGGGACACACCGGTTGCGGGGCTATAAAAGCGGCTTGCGATGATGTGAAAATGGGCGAGATCACGGGCATAATGAATAAGATACAACCCGCGGTTGCCGCAGAAAAAACAGTTACAGGCGAGCGCAATGGTAAAAACCAGGTGTATGTAAATGCAGTTGCAAAACTGAATGTCAATAATTCGGTAAAGGAAATTGTAGCGCAGAGCGCCATTATTCAGCAATTAGTGACAGATGGCAAAGTGGGTATTGTGCCTGCAATGTATGATGTGGCTACCGGTAAAGTAACTTTTTACGAAACAGAATGTGTAATGAAAACATTGATCGCGAATGACAACCATATCGCGGCATAGAATAAAAAACACAAAGTAATAGGGTAAATACCTGTTGTAGTAGTCAGGTAGGCCGTCGCTTTTCAGCGATGGCTTTTTTTATTAATTCTATGTAACATCTTTTCTGTACCTTTTGATAATGTAAGTATCTGTATACCTTCACGTGCTATAGGCGCGATATTTTATCATTACCAGCAAAGGATACAACATGAAAAACATAGGCTTAATGACCTCCGGCGGCGATAGTCCCGGTATGAATGCCGCAATACGTGCAGTAGTGCGTACCGCCAAATATCATGAAATGGATGTATACGGCATACACCGCGGCTACCAGGGTATGATAGAGGGCGATATACATAGCATGCAGGCCAAAGATGTTTCCAATATCATACAGCGCGGGGGCACTATCCTTAAAACTGCCCGCAGTAAAGAGTTTATGACAGAAGAGGGCATGGCAAAGGCCTATGCACAATTACAGCAGCATGGTATAGAAGGCCTTGTGCTTATTGGCGGCGATGGCACCTTTCGCGGGGCGGTCGAGTTCTTTAAACGATATACAATACCGGCAGTAGGCTTACCGGGCACCATAGATAAAGATCTGGCAGGTACTGACTTTACTATAGGTTTCGATACAGCAGTAAACACCGCAGTAGAAGCCATAGATAAAATCAGAGATACTGCAGAGGCACATGACAGGCTTTTTATTATAGAAGTAATGGGCCGTGATGCGGGTTATATAGCATTGCACAGTGGTATAGCCTGCGGTGCAGAAGATATATTGATACCTGAAACGGTAACGCATATTGATGAAGTGCTGGAACGTATTGACAGGGATGAACGGAGGAAGAAAACGGTACACATTATTGTAGTAGCTGAGGGCGATGAATTTGGTGGCGCTAAAGAAATGATGTCGGCGGTACAGCAAAGATTCCCGATGCTGGATGTACGCTCGGCAGTATTAGGTCATATACAGCGTGGCGGCAGCCCCACGTGTTCAGACAGGATATTGGCGAGTCGCCTGGGACATGCCGCAGTAGTGGCATTAAGGGAGGGTAAAACGCAAGTGATGGCAGGTATTGTAAATGGCGATATTGTTTATACCCCGTTTGAGAATGCAGTAAAGCAGCACAATTGTATCAGCAGGGATATGATAGAAATGATAAGGGTGCTGGCTGTATAGTTTATTAACTAATTCAAAACACACAACATTGTATTATAGGTATCTATCAGTTTTTATTTTTCTTTCTTTTGTTTGCTCAGGTTGCGATGCGCAGCATGCTGAAAACAAGATTCAGCAAAAAGCATCTAATATATATCCCGTAGGGTTTTATAACCTGGAAAATCTTTTTGATACGGAGGATGATCCGCTGACGGATGACGATGAGTTTACTCCCGGTGGCCCTATGCGTTATGCTAATGACATCTACAGGCAGAAATTACATAACATAGCTACTGTGCTGCAGGTATTAGGCAATCATAAAAATGCTGATGGGGTAGCCTTGCTTGGAGTAGCAGAAGTAGAGAACGATAAAGTATTGAATGACCTGCTATCCCAGTCGGAGATAATTAGCCGTAACTATAAGTACGTATGGTATAATAGCCGCGACCCGCGCGGTATAGATGTAGCGCTTATTTATAACCCTTCTTATTTTACAGTTATTAGTTCTAAGTCATTACCTGTAAACCTCAATAATATGGGTGGTAAAGAAAGCACACGTGATGTGCTCTATGTGCAGGGGCTGTTAGGCAAGGATACTGTTCATGTAATGGTGAACCACTGGCCGTCCCGCAGGGAAGGGCAGGACGAAACAGCTGAAAAACGTGCAGCTGCTGCACAGGCGAACAGAAATAAAATAGACGAAATAAAACGCGAGCATCCTAATGCGCGCATCATTGTCATGGGCGACCTGAATGATAACCCGGGAGATGAAAGTGTAACGCTGGTATTGGGTGCAGGTAGTAATAAGAGCGCAGCATTGTACGACCCGTGGGGACCAATACTTGAATCAGGCAGCGGCACAGAAATATTCCAGCATCACTGGAATTTGTTCGACCAGGTAATTGTATCATCAGCCTTTATGCAGGGCAAGGGATTGCACTACGAAGGTGCTGAAATTGAGAACCGCGATTTTATGATGCTGTCATATGGCAAACTGAAGGGCTATCCCAAACGCTCCTTCCGCGGCACTTACTGGAACAATGGCTATAGCGACCACTTCCCCGTGGTATTATACCTCGGTAAGTAGGGCTATCAATTTTCTCTATCCCGCTAATGGTATTCTACAGTATAGCAGGTGTTCTTATGCCCTGTAGGCATAGTAACTTTGCACCGTAAAAATAATACGATGAAAGTAGATATATGGTCGGATGTGATGTGCCCGTTTTGTTACATAGGCAAACGAAAATTTGAAAAGGCATTAGCTGAGTTTGAAAACAAAGATGATATTGAAGTTGTTTGGCATAGCTTTCAGTTAGACCCTAATATGCAGTACATGCCGGGTAAGGATGTATATAGCTACCTGGCTGAAAGAAAAGGCCAGAGCCTGGACTGGAGTATGCAGGCGCATAAACAAATAGCAAGTATGGCAGCAGAGTCAGGTCTCGAATACAATTTTGACAAGGCCGTTATTAATAATTCATTTGATGCACATAGATTTACGCAATTAGCTAAAACACATGGTTTGGGTGATGCCGCAGAAGAGCAATTATTCAAGGGCTATTTTACTGAAGGCAAAAATATAGGGGACTACGATACGTTAGTAAAAATGGGTGAAGAGATAGGCCTCGATGGTGCGGAAGTATCCGCAGCACTTAAAACCGATGCATTTGCCGAAGCCGTAGAGGCAGATATAAATATGGCGCAGCAGATAGGTATCAATGGAGTGCCCTTCTTTGTTATAGATAATAGATACGCGGTATCGGGTGCACAACAACCTGATACATTTTTGCAGGCACTAAACCATGCCTGGGGCGAATATGCCAAAGAAAATCAGCCGCTTACTGATTTAAGTGGTGAAGGTGCTGTCTGTGAGCCGGGTGGAGATTGTTGATAATGGAATGATAATAAAACTGAAAAGCGCACCGTGGTCAACAGTGCGCTTTTTTATTTAACCAAAACGGGGCTTACCCCGTTAAGATTAACAGACTTTGCAATTACCTGTTACGGCCGGGTGATTGCTGAGAAGGTTTTCCGCTTCGGTTTGTGCTTTCTTCTTCGTCGTTATCCATACGGTCTTCGTCAAGGTAGTTGGAGCGTCTTGTGTTTGATTGTTGAGAACCGCCTTTAGTGTGTTGGTCAGCACCTGTGTTTTTTGATGGAGCCTTTTGGCTCAGTTCATCTTCTCTTTGCGTTTGATTTTTTTGATTTTTCATGACTTGTTTTTTTGTTTCAAAAGTCAAAAATCTTATGCCAGTAAAAGGGGTAAATAGGCTAAAAAACCTAATGCCCAATTTTACAATTACTTATATGATACAGTATCATTTCATCAATTGCAGGCTGTAAAAAATGAGGATGGACATATTGGGTATTTTTCTACAAAACACGCTTGCCACCACAGAAAACAGGCTCCAGATAGCTTACGTATAGAATTTTACATGTCATAAGATGGAAATAATAACACATAACCCCCGGCAAACTGCTTAACCAATCAACGATAATTATTACTTTAGCCCCTGAAATCCATTGTATAGATGAAACTTTTGGAAAATAAAGTAGCTCTTGTTACCGGTGCCAGTCGTGGTATAGGTGAAGCTATAGCGGTAAAATTTGCAGAGCACGGTGCAAATGTTGCATTTACATATTTATCATCAGATGATAAGGCTAAAGCCCTTGAAGATAAGCTAAGTGCTTATGGTGTAAAGGCTAAGGCTTATAAAAGCAATGCTGCAGACTACGCCGCTGCCGAGCAATTGGCTAACGATGTGATAAAAGAGTTTGGTACAATAGATATATGTGTTAATAATGCAGGCATATCAAAAGATAACCTGCTGCTGCGCCTTACACCTGAGCAATGGGATGATGTGATACAGGCTAATTTGAAATCGGTATACAACCTTACCCGCCAGGTAATAAAGCCTATGATGAAGGCCCGTTCCGGCAGCATCATTAATATGAGCAGCATAGTAGGTGTGGAAGGTAATGGTGGCCAAAGCAGTTATGCAGCATCTAAAGCAGGTATTATTGGCTTTACAAAATCTATAGCACAGGAGCTGGGCAGCCGCAATATCAGGTGCAATGCCATAGCGCCGGGCTTTATAGAAACAGACATGACGCATTACCTGAAAGATGGCGGTGCTGAGAAATGGTTTGAAAAAATACCGTTAGGCCGTTTTGGCAAGCCGGAGGAGATAGCCAATGTTGCTTTATTCCTTGCCAGCGATATGAGCACTTATGTAAGCGGGCAGGTAATTAACGCCTGCGGTGCAATGAGTACATAGGCTAATACTCAATAAATTAATATTTTATTCATTTGGTTTATTTATATGTAATTATGGTTTGCCCTATACTACATATCTGTTAAACATCTAACTTTGCATCCTTAAATAAAGATTAATGCAGAAGATACAAGCTGCTATTACAGCAGTAGGCGGGTATGTACCTGACTATATATTGACGAACGCAGAACTGGAGAAGATCGTAGATACTACAGACGAATGGATAACCAGCCGCACAGGCATAAAAGAGCGCAGGATACTTAAGGGAGAAGGCAAAGGTTCATCTGACATAGCCGTAGAAGCGGTAAAAGAACTGCTGAAGAAGCGTAATATAGAAGCTGGCGAAATAGACCTTCTGATATGCGCTACTACTACACCCGATTTACAATTTCCGGCAACAGCCAATATTATTACAGATAAGGCAGGTTTGTCTAATGCCTTTGGTTACGATATTAATGCCGCATGCAGCGGTTTTTTGTTTGCCCTGAACACAGGTGCTCAGTTTATAGAAACCGGTAAATACAAGAAAGTGATAGTGGTGGGTGTAGACAAAATGAGCTCTATACTTAATTACGAAGACCGTACTACCTGCATCATATTTGGTGATGGCGGCGGTGCAGTATTGCTGGAGCCTAATAACAAAGGCTATGGTATTGTAGACAGCGTATTGAAGAGTGACGGAGCAGGTAGGGCACATTTGCACCAAAAAGCCGGTGGCTCTGTTAAGCCCGCAACCATAGAAACGGTAATGAACCGCGAACATTTTGTTTACCAGGAAGGCCAAACTGTTTTCAAATTTGCGGTGAAGAATATGGCAGATGTTGCTGCACAAATTATGGAGCGCAATAACCTTACACCTGATACTATTGCATGGCTGGTACCTCACCAGGCCAATAAACGCATAATAGCTGCTACATCTGAGCGTATGGGGTTAGCAGAAGAAAAAGTAATGCTGAATATTGAACGTTTTGGTAACACTACTAACGGTACATTGCCATTGTGTCTTTGGGAGTACGAAAAGCAATTAAAGAAAGGCGACAATATAGTGCTGGCTGCATTTGGCGGTGGCTTTACATGGGGCGCTACTTATATTAAATGGGCCTACGATACTAAATAGATTTACTGAACTCATAAAATGTATAAAGCCTGCACATGTGCAGGCTTTATTGTATTTGGTAAGGCGGAGTAAGCAATAAAGGGTAAATTTTAATAGACAGTGCAGTTAATATTCTCACTGCCATGCTGATCGCAATAAGGGCGTGCGGTGTAAGCACTATGAGACTTAAGCGTGCCATTGTAAGTAACAATGCCTGTATCATTCTTACATTGACAATTAAAGGTTTTGTTGCACGATGCACCCGCCACCAATACAGATAACAGGGCAATGCAATAAGCAAGATTTTTCATAGAAAGGTATTTTGATGTATGTAATATGCTACATCAAAACAATAAGCATGCCAAATGACTTTTCGAGGGGTGTTTATTCTATCCTGTATTTATCTGCAAGTGCTTTAGGGGCCACAGTGCAATAGGCAACGGTAAGTATATCTTTCAGCATTTCTTTGCGTATTTTAGGCAGGTGCACATTCGTCCATCCCTGCTTGCCCCATGCATTGGGTACGGCATGTATAACTGTTGCATCAAAGCTGCAAAACACATTTTGGTCCAACGGTGTAAGTTTTACTGTCATGCGTTTTTCGGCCTCGTTCATGGTTGCAAATATCTTCTTCACCTTAAAAGAGGTTTTATCAAAATGAGGCTCTTCGGTTACCTCATCAAAAGCCATTGCCAATTCCCGTGCAGTTTTAATGCTGACCATTTAATTATTTTTTACAGTGCATTATGCTTTTGTAGCTATCCCTATCAGGTGTGCACTTATGCCTAAAAGAGTTGTATCACGTTCCACTTTTCTGATGGAGTCAAGTAATAAGTTGCGTGTTTCCTCCCTGCTCCATTGTATATCAAAATCATGTAGCATCCATCCAAAACTTTCAACCGGTAAAACTGTTTTTAGTTGAAGACCGGAGGCTGTTATCTCATCTGCCAATTGCCCCGGATGATGGAAAAATGCTGTAGTGAAATAATCAAATTTACCGGTAGTATTTCTGTGCTGTCCGTTTTCAAGGTCTTGCTGCATTATGGTAATAAATGCGGGATCGGCTACCAGGTCTCTTGAAAAGCCATCCAGCATGGATGCATATTGTGATATAGCTGCACAGAAAATAACTGCACCGGGTTTGCTTACTCTTTTTATCTCGTTAAGAGCTTGTACTCTGTCTTGCTGTTCTGTAAGATGATATAACGGGCCTAAGCATAAGACCATATCAAAAAGCTCACCTTCATAAGGCAGTTGTAATGCATTGCCCAGCAATATGGCATCTAGGGTAAGGCCTGTATCGGCAGATGATTTCTTTGCAAGTTCAATATTCCCGGGTGCAGGGTCTATTAAATGCACTTCATGCCCCAGCCCTTTCAGCCAGTAAGCATATGCACCCGATGCGCCGCCAATGTCTAATATTTTAAGGCTCTTTTTATTGAGGTATCGTGATATGATATCCTGTGTTCTTGCTTTCTCCAGCTGCGATACACTTGATTCCAGCCGCGTGAGCTCAACACCTGAATTGTAATAGTTTAATACTTCTTCGTGCATGTACAAGTTCTTATCGGCTAAGTTAAAACTTAACGATTTCAGAACGCACTAAGAGGGCATTAAAAATTATTATGGTCTACATTGGCCAGTTGTCCACAGGCGGCATCTATATCTTTACCACGGCTGCGGCGCAGGCGTGCATTAACCCGTTTACTTTCCAGGTAAGCCATGAATTTATCTGTAACCTCGTCATCAGGTTTGGTAAAGTCTGCTTTTTCTATGGTGTTATATTCAATGATGTTTACGAGGTCTACAGGCACTCTGCGGTATAGTTTTATCAACTCATCCGCATCCTTTATCGTATCGTTAAAGTTTTTGAACAGGATGTATTCAAAGGTTATTTCGTTTTTGGTTTTCTGATAAAAATAATTCAGGGAGTCTACCAGTTCATCCAGGTTGCTGGTTTCATTAATGGGCATGATCTTATCCCGCTTATCGTCATTGGCAGCATGTAGTGATAATGCCAGCTTGAACCTTACCTCATCATCGCCCAGCTGCCTTATCATTTTAGATATACCGGCAGTAGATACTGTAATACGTCTGGGGCTCATACCTAATCCATCAGGCGAGCTGATCATATTAATAGCCTTCAGTACGTTTTTATAATTCAGCAAAGGCTCGCCCATGCCCATAAACACGATATTGGTGATGCCCTTGCCATAATGTTTTAACGCTTGCTCATTTGCTAAGGTCACCTCGTCTACTATCTCATCAAAATCCATATTACGCTTACGGGGCAGAAAGCCTGTAGCGCAGAATTTGCAGGCCAGTGAGCAGCCTACCTGGCTGGACACACAAACCGTCATCCGTTTTTCGGTAGGTATAATAACGCTTTCTACAAAATGCCCGTCGTGCAGTTGCAGGCGGTTTTTAATTGTGCCATCGCTGCTAAACTGGCTATGATGCACTTTTACTTTAGGTATGGTAAAATGTTCAGACAGCTTATCTCTCAGCGATTTTGACAGGTTGGTCATCTCCGCTATCTCACCGGCATGTTTTTGCCATATCCACTCATACACCTGTTTTGCCCTGAATTTAGGTTCGCCCCATTCTTTAAAAAGGGTTTCCAGGTCTTGCAGGCTGCTGGTCCTGATATTCTTCATCCGGCAAAGGTACATCCATCATCTCATATAGCAGGAACCATTATGAAAACATTAAGCCTGTAAAAACCGGCCTAAAGACTATATACCTTATTATTTTTTTATATTTTGTAGGTAAAATCACGTGTATGAAAAAGTTTTTACGTTTTATTCTTATCCTGCTGCTGATTTTGGTTGTAGGGTTTCTTGTATTATGCGTTGTAACTGATAGTGAATTGAAAATAGAACGAACTACCCTTATCAATGCGCCAAAGGCTGTAGTTTGGGAACAGGTGGTGAAATTTAAGAACTGGGAGCATTGGAATGCCTGGAAAGAGCAGGATACAACAGTAGTAGTAAGTTTTAGCGGAAACGATGGCGAGCAAGGCAGTACCTATCATTATAAGGGTAATCCTATGACAGGTGAGGGTACCGAAACCAACATGGGTGTAACTGATGGTGAAATGAAGTATGCTATGAATTTCATAAGCCCCTTCACAGGCACTGCCGATGGTTATTATAAAGTGGTGGAAGAGGGTGGCAAAACCAAAGTGATATGGTACTTTCACCAGGATCTGAGTTTTACAAGAAGAGGATTTGTTAGCATATTTGGCGTTCAGAAGATGCTTACTAAAACTTTTGACCGCGGTTTGGAATTATTGAAAAACTATTGCGAAGCCCATGCTGCAGAAGCACCTGCCAGTGGCGTTAGTATGGCCATTACTGAAGTGCAATTTCCTGCGCATATATATGCCGGTATCCGCAAAACAGTAAAATTTGCTGATATGCACAACTTTTTCATGCAATCTTACAGCGTCTTAGGTAAAGAAGCCGGCCAGCGCTTTATTGGCCCCGGCAGTGGCTTGTATTATACATGGGATCCTCAGAATATGCAGACAGATTTAATGGCAGCATTTCCTGTAGCAGATAATGCACCGGTAAAAGGAGCGACAATTGCTGAAGTGCCCGCGGCTACTGCTTATAAAATGGATTATATAGGTCCGTACCAAGGTATGGCGCAGGCGCATAATGCTATGCAGGCGCATTTGAAGCAAACAGGCAGAACTTCTACATTGGTTATTGAGGAGTATATCAAGACACCATCTACCGAAACGGATAGTAACAAATACGAAACCAATATCATATACCTGCTTAAGTAAGCGTTCTTTGCGCTATATCGGGCCACCTGCACAATCTGCAGGTGGTTTTTTCGTTATTAGCATTACCGCGCTTATATTCGCAATTCTATCGTGCCCCACGGATGAGGATATCAGTAATTATTGTCAACTATAATGTAAAATACTTCCTTGAGGTATGCTTGCACAGCGTATTAAGAGCTGCAAATGGTATAGCTGTAGAGGTAATAGTAGTAGACAATAATTCTAAGGATGGCAGCAATGAAATGATAAAACAGCATTTCTCATCTGTAATACTCATCGAAAATAAAGACAACCGCGGGTTTGGCAAGGCCAATAACCAAGGGGTAACCATTGCAAAAGGGGAGTATATCCTCTTCCTGAACCCGGATACAGTAATGCCGGAAGACTTTTTTGCCAAAATGCTGGCTTATATGGATGCGCATCCGCAGGCAGGCAGCATAGGCCCTAAATTATTAGATGGCAGGGGACAATTTGCACCAGATGGCAAAAAATCCTTTCCCTCGTTGTCTGTTGCTATATTCAAGACTACAGGCATAAATAAGATATTCAGCAAGTCGCCCTATTTTAATAAATACTACGCCGTACATATTGGCGATAATGAAACTGCCGCTGTAGATGTGCTTTCCGGCTGCTGTATGATGATGCGGGCAAGCCTGCTGCCAAAAATAGGTGGTGCTTTTGATGAAGATTATTTTATGTATTGCGAGGATGTAGACCTATCTTACCGCATACAAAAAGCTGGGTATCAGAACATCTATTATCCCGAAACCAGCCTCATACACTATAAAGGCGAAAGTACTCGCAAGGCTACTTTATCTTATGTGCGCATATTTAATGAGGCCCTGGTAACCTTTGTAAAGAAACACTATAGCAAGGGCAATGCGCGGCTGTTTATACTGTTTATTAATGTTGGCATTGTGCTGCGTGCCATACTCAGTGCCGCCAAACAGGCGCTCAAAGTATTAAGGATGCCGCTTTTTGATGGCCTTGTGTTGCTGGCTACATTATGGATAATCAAAGAGTTTTGGGTAGGGCATGTAAAGAACATAAGCCCTATACCTATTGACTCTGTATTGGCCACCTTCCCGGTATATATTGGCCTATGGGTATTTAGTATGTATATGAATGGTGTGTACGACCAGTCTTACCGCGCTTTAAGGGTGATACGTGCCATGATAATAGGTACAGTAATGATACTGGCCTATTACGGTCTCTTGCAGCCGGGATTGCGCTATTCACGAGCCATTATCATATTCAGCGGGTTTACCGGCACGGTATCGTTGCTGGCCCTGCACGAATTATTATACCGTCTCGGCATCTTTAAATTCATCCCTTACGATAAACTGCCCCGCAAGGCCATCATTGTAGCCTCCGAAACTGCTTATGCGCAAACTGCACAAACGCTGCAAAGAGTGCACTATGCCCCGGAGCTTGCAGGGCGTATCAGCACATCTGCAGGTAAAGAGAGTGCACTGGCTACCCTTACTGAAATGCAGCAATTGGTATATACCGCAGGCATTAATGAGGTCATATTTTGCGTTAATGGTCTTACTTATACCGAAATACTGCACCAGATGCAAGTTTGCGGTGGCGAATATGAGTATAAGATACACCTGCCTGGCAGCAATAGCTTTGTAGGCAGCAACAGTAGCCATACCGCCGGCGACCTCTATACGCTCGATAAACGCTACAACCTGGCCAAATTCTCCCACCTGCGCAATAAACGCATATTGGATATGGGGCTTAGTTTCTTATTCCTGCTATGCATCCCGGTATTGATATTTGTGGTGAAAAAGCCTTTTGTATTCATTGCCAACTGTTTCAGGGTAATATTTGGGGCTAATACATGGGTAGGTTACAGCCCTGGTGCTCCCCATGAGCACTTGCCTGCCATACGAAAAGGGATAGTGCCGCCATATTTTATGATGAGTAGTTATACACCGTCTGCAGAAGTAAAAACACAAATGGATAGTGTATATGCCCAGCAATACAGCCCCGGCGCAGATATTACCCTGATACTTAAGAATTTTAAATATTTGGGCACATAGCTAAAAAGATTTTGCAGAAACAATAAACTGATTATTTTTGCAATCCCAATTGAATTCCTCCTTAGCTCAGTTGGTTAGAGCACCTGACTGTTAATCAGGGGGTCTCTGGTTCAAGTCCAGAAGGGGGAGCACTAATTGTCAAAGGCTTACGGATTCCGTAAGCCTTTATTGTTTTCAACTGAAATGAAACTCGCAATAAGCCTGGTTTCGTATCTATATATTTGTCTCAATGTCTGGCATCTTTCTCCCTATACTAATGGCATCTATCGTGGCGCTGCTTATCTATTCTATTACGTTTAGTATTTATAAACGAAAGCGTGAGCGATTTTCTTTCCCACTTTTATTGCTATTGGTGATATGTGTAGTCATAACATTATTAATGGCAGCATATGCTGAAAAGTATGTGAAAATGTATATTGTAGGCCCAATTTACATGTTTAGTGTATTCGCGTACCCAGCATTGTCATCTGCACTCTTAGTACGAAAAACAGCCCAATATGGCAAACAACGATTGTTATTTTTCGTACTAGGTGTCTTATCGTCTATATTATACACTGCTGTGTTCTTATTATTGCTGAATGCTAAGAAGTAATAGCCTCCAATTGGTGCAAGTCTTTCAATTTACAATAAAAACAGAATTTATAATTTTCAGGTTGTTCCGTGGTATCAGAAGTTAACTCCTGATACCACGGAAAGTTTTTTACTAGCTAGAGGTATTCCATAAAGTTTGAGCAGCATGTACAAATTCTTATACATAGTTAAAGGATGACACCACAGCTACCACCGTTATTTAAGGGTTGTATTGTATTTTTTATCTAACCTCTTTTTTTCCTGCATTAGCTTGTCTATATATATGGAGTATTTAGGTGTGTGTGTCATATAATAATTTGCAGTGGTGGTTTTTCTACCCTTCTCAGATAACCGCTCTGTTAATACAATCTGTGTTTGGGTACTGCCTTTTATCCAGGTATATGTTCTGGTTAGCAGTATTGTTACATATTTTCTGTCTAAAGGATAAGTCACTGTATCACGTTTTACGGTGTAAGATGAAGGCTTACCTATATAGCGTATAGCGGTTTTGTAAAACACCGTATCTACGCGGCCGGAAAAACGGATAAGATAGCCATCCTCATTGTCAAATATCATCTGCATATCGCTTATCCTTCCGAAATAAATGGTATAGCCGCTCTCAATGAGCATTTTATAACCCGGTACAAACTGTGCTTTATTATATCTGCCTGATTCTGTAGCCAGGTTTTCTACAGGGTTTTCTACTACTTCTGCCTTATAATTCCAGTTAAGCGGGGGGCTTTTACTTTCAAAATCCTGGAAAATTATAGTGCCCTCATACCCTGTATTAGCACCCGGTGTGTTACCTAAGCCACATTGGTAATACTTCATCCGCTCCTTATACGTTGTTTGGTTAATAATGTATTGATCACCAAAACTCCCTATTTCAAATGTTTCCGGTTTTGGGGCTGTGAATTTCATATCAAATACAGAACGTTTGTTAACTGCATCTTTACCATTAACAGCCAACCAGTTCGTCAGACTTTTCTCATTATCAACATCCCTTACTTTCATGCTTGTTCTCATCATGTATTTATGCCAGATGGAATTGCTGTCTTTACTTTTATTATCAATTACTATTTTTTTCCTGTAGTCATCAAGTGACTCAAGCCCTATTTTGGCCCGTTGCGCGTTTATCCTGCTTTCTGAAGGCTCATTGTAATATTCAGGATAAATATTGCTTTTATAAAAACACCCCTGTATGCTAAGAGGAAAGACCAATTCTATATTACCATGTTTGAAAGAAGGTGTATTAGGGCTTTCTTCAACAATAGTAATAAAACTACGTGCATCAAAGTCAAATGTGAAGATGGCATTGTACAATAACTCATCAAATATATGTGCTGGCCTCCCACCGTAGGCCGCACCGGTATTATGTCCAATTATAACATGGCTATGGGATGCCTTTAATATGGCCTGCGAGGGTATGCCCTGTTCTTTAAACATGCTAAGCAAGCGTGCACTGTTTATATAATCTACTGTGTACACGGAATCTACCATATAAGCACCCCTATACAGAGAGGAATAATATAGGCGAACATCCTGATCCCAGGCTACCATTTCTGATATCGTTTTTAAAATCGGATCTCCAGGCAGGGTATTATTTTTATTGCGGCTCAGCATTGCATTTAACTGTGCCAGTTGTATGCCGGTATAAGACTGCCGCATATGCATCATTTCTTCCGGGTCTATACCTATATGCAATAGCTGCACCAGGTATTTTTCGGCTAGCGTATAGTCATTTATATCCATAGCCACGCCCATAGCATTATTCAGATCTCTGTAAAATGCCTTAGCAGGGTTTATGGTAAATGCTTCTGCATAATATTTAGACGCATCTATAAAATTACTGTCGCAAATAGCCAGCTCTGCCAGGTTTATCTTCTTATAATAGGCAAATACATCGGCATGTGCGGCTATAACCATTGTATGGCCACATACTATAAGCAGTAGGCTGATATATATCTTTAAAAAACTGGTTTTCAATATTACTAAAATTTAATACTGCTCAATATCCTGTTTAATACAGACCTGTTTTCTACAAGTATCTCTCCAGTACCTTTAAAGGTAGCATGTTGTGGAATAATATGATGATTAGTGGTGTTCAAAAGATCTTTTAAAGCTATAGTAATGGTATAGCTATTATTAACAGGTGTATCAGCCAATGCTGTAACTACGCCTTTAAGATACCCAAACTCCTGTGGTGGAAACGCCTGCAGGCTGATCAAAACCTGTTGGTGAGTTTTTATTTTACTGTAAAAACGCGCATCTACCTGCCCGGTAACTTGCAGTGACGTAGGCTTGTTAGTTATGGTGATATCAGTATTTATGGTGTATGGTAATTTTATATAAGCAGTAGCTATACCAAATATTAGGAGCATGAGGCCTGCTACTGTTATACCCCATCTTGTGATCCAGGGGGGCATGGTTCCTAATATTTCATTAACCTCTGCACTTCTGCTTTCATAAAGAATGGTCGTTTCCTCATCCCGGGCAGGCAAGTTATTTTTTGTTACTGTTTCCATGTAATAACTATTTATGTTCCTAGTTCCAGTTGGTTTTTAACAAGTTCGTAGTATTTACCCTTTTCCGCTACTAAGGACTGATGATTACCTATCTCCACTATCTGACCATTTTCCAGTACCACTATCTGGTCAGCATTTTTTACCGTGCTCAAACGGTGAGCTACAACCACTACTGTTTTGCCCATGAAAAATTCTTGAAGGTTTTTCATGATCACTTTTTCATTATTGGCATCCAACGCGCTGGTAGCCTCATCAAAAAACAAGTAGTCAGGATTTTTATAGACAGCACGAGCTATCAGCATCCGCTGTTTTTGCCCCATACTAATGCCATTACCGGTATTGCCAATTTTGGTATTGAACTTTAAAGGCAGCTCTTCTATAAATTTTTGTATGTTGGCCACTTTTACTGCATGGTGTAGCTTATCGTCGTCAGGTATTTCGTCCGATAGAGATATATTCCCTGCAATGCTATCACTAAAAATGTAACCCTCTTGCATTACAGTGCCGCATTTACTGCGCCACCACGAGGGCGATATGTTCTTGATGTCTTCACCATCTACACTCACAGTGCCGGATATAGGGTCATAAAACCTAAGCAGTAATTTCAATAAAGTGGTTTTACCACTGCCGCTGGTACCAACAATCGCCGTTACTTTGCCTTTGGGTATCTGTAGGTTTATATTTTTAAGCACATACGGCGATCGCGGGCCCTGGTATTGGTAAGAAACATTATCAAGTTTTATACAAGGTGTTTCAGAAGGCTCGTCATTACTGAACAGGTTATCATCAATAATACCACCGGGTCCTACTTTATGCCTGGAAAGTTCTTCCCCGCTGGCTTCTTCATTTTCACGGTTGTGAATTTCGCTTAACCTGTCAAGGCTTATTTTAGCATCCTGTGTAGCTTGCACAAGTCCAAGTAATTGCTGCACAGGGCTATTAAGCTGGCCTATAATGTAGCTTACACTCATCATCATACCCAGGGTCATATGGCCGTTAATAACTTCTGTGGCAGAAATGTAGGTTATGAAAATATTCTTTAGTTGATTAAAAGCGCCTGAGCCTATTTGCTGATGCTGGCCCAATGCCATGCTTTTCATATTTAGTTTAAATATTTTAGTCTGCATATTCTCCCACCCCCATCGTTTTGTGCGCTCACAGTTATTAAGCTTTATTTCCTGCATGCCGGTTATCAACTCTATCAGCACATTTTCTTTATCGCTCATTTGCTGAAAGCGGGCATAGTCCAGCTGTTTTCTTTTTTTAAGGAATAATGCTATCCACACACCTCCAAGTATGCTAAAGGAAGCGAATATCAATAATATTTTGGTGCTGTAAAATGCTAATACAAATGTGAAGATGATAAGGTTAATAAATGAAAACAGTGTTGATAATGTAGTGCCTGTAAGAAATGATTGAATTCTTTGATGGTCCGCAATACGCTGTTTGATATCGCCCATATGCATGGTATCAAAAAAGTTGATAGGCAGCCTCATTAGCTTTATAAGAAAATCACTGATAATAGATATGCTTATGCGGTTGTTCATATGCAGCAATAACCAGCCTCTAATAATCTCTATAGTAGTGCTGCCGGCAAACAATACCAGCTGGGATATAAGCATTAATGATACGAACGAGATGTTTTGCCTGTTAATGCCGTAGTCAACAATGCTTTGAGTAAGGAAGGGAAATATCAATGATAATGCACTGCCAATAAGGATACTGACAAATAATTGTACCATATAACGATAATATGGCCTTAAGTATCTGAATAGAAAGCGGAACCCTTTTTTATTGCCCTCATCCTTATTTTCTACTGTGTAAAAAAGCTGGGTAGGCTCTAATAATAGCGCAATACCCGTTTTGTTTTTAGCACTGCCCATCCAGTATTTTTCAAATGCATCGCGTGACAATATCATTTTGCCTTCACCTGGATCTGCTATATGAAAATTGCCATTCTTTATTTTGTATAAAACAACAAAATGGTTCTGGTTCCAGTGTAGCACACATGGCAATGGTGCATCTTCTGATATTTTTTTTACATCGGCTTTAACAGCCAAAGTTTTATAGCCTATTTTTTCAGCGGCTTCGCTTATGCCCAACAGGCTTACACCCTCACGGGTCAGGTAACTTAAAGCCCGGAGGTATTCTAGTGAATATTCTTTGCCATGATATTTAGAGATCATACTGATGCAGGTAGGGCCGCAATCCATAGCATCAAGTTGCCTGTATATAGGAAAATTTCTCAACGTACCAGTGTTTTTGTAACAGGTTTTATATTATAATATTCTATCGCGCTCTGCTTTATGGGGTTGCTGCTCCATTCCCCCCACTCATTGGTGTAAGGATTATAACCACACTTTAAGGGTTTGCTATGTATATCTGCAGGATTATCGGTATAAGCCCTGCAATCTGTACATATATACCTGAATTCGCAATCCCTGCAAACAGCTATATCGTCTTTTTTAAGACCCCAGTATTTCTGAAATGATGATGAGAATACCACATCGTCAATAGCAGTTTCTGCAACATTGCCGTATGCTATTGTCATAGACAGGCAATTGCGTATATAGCCATTAACATCTACTGCCAGCTTTCTGTTAAGGCAGGTATTATATTGCAGTGCCTCGGTATAATGCTGTAGCATTGGGTTAAAATATTTAGTGTCTACTACACCACAGCAAGTATTGCTGAAATCTTTTTGTGTAGTGAAGACCAAGAAAGTTTTAAGTGACTTTAGTGTATTATTATACTTGCTGTTATACGCAAAAAGATTTTCTATTAAAGGATATTTATTGCACAATGCAGCAAGCTCATCTTCCGTAAAGCCTGCGCTGTTATTAAATAACACTTGTATGCCTTTTACATATCGCAGTGTCATTAAGGCTATATACTGCTCCATGATGCTAATGTCAGGTATAGGGCCCCGTATAATAAATTGAACATAGGGTATGAAAAAAGCCTTCTGAAAGTTATTAAAGCGTTTGATATCTTCTATGTCCTGCACTTCTATCACTGCGTTAGTAATATGCGCCGGGTACTGCCATTGTGTACTTATTGGGGGAAAACGATCGTATTCTTCTGCAGACCCGCAAAAAAATATGATTTCATTGGTCAAAAGAAAATCAATATACTCTCTAAGCACTGTTACATTATCCTCGTCGCCCTCTGCATATGTTGCAATACTATGCTCCATATCCTGCCCTTCCGACTTCTCAATAAAATCAACAAGTGCATTAGGTACTGCATGATATTTTTTTCTTTGCGTATCTACAATAAGCGCCCGGCTATGCCCCTTTACTAAAAAGCAGGATTGCATAAGTTTAATGATAGATGCCATAACTATTCTATAATTCTTGTTATAGATTTATAAAAGCCACCTGCTATTTTTTTCTTTTTATTTTGATGATACCACGAATGATGGCATTGCTCATCTTTAAGCAGTTTATTTTCATACAGTACTGCTGCATCCTCATCCTGCTCCGCTGGTATAGATAAGATGAAGCTTACTGATAGCTGTTCTATTTCCTCTTTTTTAAAAAGTGCCTTCATTGGTAAAGTGATTAAGTAATTCAAGGTCCAGGTTGTAATTGCAAACAATGCTCATGAAATCGTATTGACCCACGGGGTTTATCTCCAAAAAGTAATGATCATCCTTATCGTCTACCAGCATATCTATGCTACCACAATCAAAGCCTGATATTTTGTTCAGCTTCTTAAGTTTATCCAGCACATCAGCAGGTAAAATATAGGGTACTACCCTGTCCGTTTGCATTCTCCTGTATTCAGATCGGAGTCCTGTGGCATTACTAAACTGCGCAGAGGCATAGTATTGATCTTTGATAAAAAATACTCTTAACTCATATTTACTATTGATAAGTGATTGAAATTTTGAATAGTAAAAACGAGGTGGGATGTTTTGGTCATCCTTCTTTACACGACGCGGAACCGGGTAAAAGGAGTATTGCTGATATTTAATACCAACAGAGTCCTGGATAGGCTTGGTGATAAATTCGCGATCATTAAGCTGTTTGAATACATCTTCCGCATTTTTGGTAATAACAGTTTTAGGTACTTTAAGCCCTACTCCTATTGCTGTTTTTAACACAATAAGTTTATTTGCGTTGTAGTTGTATGGGTAGCTAAGCGATTTTTTTTGCCTTAATGTATGTGTCACAAATTCATCAATGGTATTGGCCTCATTTTTAAAATATTCGCGAATGCTTTGATTGGGTTCTATGTCAGCAAATCCTTTTTGCGCTGCTGCTGATTCGTGTGTAACTAAACCCCTGCGAAACCATACGCATTGTATGCTATCTAAAGCAATCAGCTTACCCTTGATATTAAGACTAATATTGCATTGATCATCCAACACTATATTATGCAGCACATGTGCGCTTTCTGATTGATTAATGCGTATTACATCAGTGCCTTTGTAATGGCACCATTCCATGAAATTATCAGAACTAATGTCCTGCTCCTCGCTTATAACTAAGATCATGTTATGGTGTGTTTAAAGAGTTCAGTTTACAGGATATTTCTACCGCTATGTATAGTCGATTGTTGATTTATGGCATAATGATAGCAATATGGTGTTGCCATTCTTCCCAAAGTTCATCACCGGGCATTGGAGGTGGTTCCTGGTGGCCATCCGGAATTTGAGCAACATCGCCACAATTTTTTTTAAGCATTGCATAGCTCCAGTCACCATTAGGTGAATCAGATAAATGATGTATTGTCACATTGTTTTCTACTGTAATAAAATCATTTGAATAGCCCGGCCCACCGCCAGAAAGCATAGCATACCCGCCTAGTACGAAAGTCATAGACGCTGCAGACAATACTTCAAATTTCTTATTATTTATTTTTTCGATTTTCATAAGTGAAAGAATTATTATAATGAGTGATAATAGGGAAATAAGGATGACCATCAGAGCCATCCTTATTAATAATGAAGTGCTATGGTACTATTATAGCAATGTGATGTTGCCATTCACCCCAAAGCTCATCACCAGGCATTGGTGGTGGCTCCTGGTGACCATCAGGGATTGTTGCTAACTCCCCACAGTTGTGCTTCATCATTGCCGCACTCCAGTCACCTCCAGGTGCGTCAGAAATGTGGTTTGTTGTAGTGTTACCCTCTGTGGTAGTAAAATCATTTGAATAGCCCGGGCCACCTCCTGAAGGAACTGCGTAGCCGCCTAGCACGAAAGTCATAGACTCTGCAGACAATGCTTCAAACTTCTTTTCATTGATTTTTTCGATTTTCATAGTTAGGTATTATTAAAAAATGAGGAATAGGGGAATAAGGATGGCTCTTAATGCCATCCTTATTAATAACTAAGTACTATGGCATTATTATAGCAACATGGTACTGCCATTCTTCCCAAAGCTCATCACCAGGCATTGGCGGTGGCTCTTGATGGCCATCAGGAATTTGTGCTAACTCACCACAATTCTTTTTCATCATTGTAGCGCTCCAGTCACCTGCTGGTGTATCAGAAATGTGTTTAGTAGTAACGTTACCCTCTGTAGTAACAAAATCGTTTGAATAGCCAGGACCAGCGCCTGAACGTTCAGCATAGCCGCCTAGCACGAAAGCCATAGCTTCGTCAGCCAGCGCTTCGAATTTTTTCCCTTTAAAACTTTCCATTTTCATAATGTGTGCTACATTTTAGAGTGTAAAACGTAGCCAAAATTTCGGGTGTGTATAAATTGTCTTACTCTGTTCACAGGTTTTCAGATACCCCTGGCCTGCTATAGGTTGCAGTGCTGTACCGAATGCATTCTATACAAATGTCATTAACAGCACTGCCATTTTTTGTCATAAACAAAAAAATATTTTTTTGTTATCGTAATATTCTTAACAACGGCACGTTTCCTATGTGTAATTCCATGTTTACTTTCACTTCTTCTTCGTAGTGATAGCAATGTTTTTCCCGGCAATAAACAACAGGTAGCCCCATATCTTTAAGTTCTTCAATAAGGCGGTATAGTTGGCGTTCAGAAAGGCTTATACGTCTTGCCAGCTCTTTAGGTGTACCCGTTGATGAGGTGCGGATGAGATGATGCAACCGGTCAAACAGTTGCAGTTTTTTAAGTAATTGCATATTTTAGGATTTAGGTTGGTTCTCATGTCTCTGTTAATAACAAATATTTAATTCTGGCCACACAATTATGGTGATACGAAAAGATAGTATAGCCTGAACATTTGCTGCATATGTGTTGCAGTAAATGTAGTATAGCCGCCCTATAGACGTTGGCACCAGTGTGTAATATTGTTTGCCTGCTGCAGGTAGCAGCATATGTATAACAGATATTAATTAGATACTAACTGCATGGCAGAAGTGTCAGTACCTGTTATCATGATGATGTTTGTAATACTAATTTAGTATATAATTTTTTATACGCAATTTTTTTTTAAAACAATTGCCAATAAGTTAATAATAAATCCCCCTTTTTAGAATCTGCCGAATATTTAATTTCAGTCCCTTTATTCAAAGGATGGCAATTGCATACTTAATGACCGCTTTTGCCGGACTTATAAAACAAAAAACAGCCTGTAGAATTTCTACAGGCTGTTTTCTTTAGATTGGTACTGCAAATGAATATTTATCGTTTAAATGCAATAGTAATCAGTGCGTGCAGTCACCACCCGATTTCACTTCACAGTTTGCTCTGATTTCCTCGTCGGTGCTACCACTCACGCTGAGTGATTTACCGGAAGGACAATCGCATTTAGTTGTTTTCACACATGAGTTGAGTGATGCCAGTGAAAAGGAGGCTAATAAGCCTAAGAGAATAAGGTTTTTCATATAGTTTTTTTAGTTGTTGGGGCAATTATAATAAAAGCCTCTGAATTATCCAAGTATGATTAGGTGTGGCAATTGATCATATTGCTCTGAATAAAAATGAGTGAATGCTACTATACTGTTGAAGATGAGTAATAAATTAAAATCAGGTACTCGTTATAAGGATTGAGGCTCGCACAGTGCATCATGATAGTAGCGTTATTTTATTATTATTTTTTTAGTACTTATCGCATTATCCGCCTGTAGCTGTATAGAATACATGCCCTTTGCATCACTATCTAAATGGATATTTATAGTGTTGGCTTCTATAGCTTTATTATATACCAGCTTACCGGTTATATTGTATACAAGTACTGTGGCGCTTTTTAGGTGTTCATTCATTTTTATAGTAAAATCGCCATTATTAGGATTAGGGAATACATCGAAAGAAACTCCATTACTTACTGCAGTGCCTATGCCGGAAGTGCCTGTTGTATCCTGTAGCGACCATAGCTGTGCGGCAGAAGCACTGCAAGTAGCGCCGAAGTAGAGTTTATTATTAAAGGATGTGAGACTGCCAACATCTGTAAATGGCAAGATATTGGTACTGCTCTGGGCATATCCCAGTTGCATGGTACCTGCAACTGTACCATCTGTTTTATATAGATTACCGTGATCGCATCTAAAATATAGTTCCTGTTTGTAGATGACAAAATCCACCGGTGTAATGCCACTTGTGCCGGGTATAAGTTCTTTTACCATTTTGGTGCCGGCGGCAGTACCGTCTGTTACCCATAACTCGCCACCACTTAGCGCATCTGTTGCGCCAAAGTACAGTTTGCCATTATATACCAGTTGGCCAAAGTTGATAGGAAAGGAACCTGCACTGCCGGGGTTAATATCCTTCAGCATCTGCGTGCCGGCTGGTGTACCATCTGTTACCCATAATTCTTTACCTGTTATCCCGTCATTAGCGCCAAAATAAGCTTTACCATTATATTCTATAAAACTGGCAAGAAGGCAGCCATTTGCATTACCCGGATTAATGTCTTTTATCATGTGCGTTCCTGCCGCAGTACCATCTGAAGTAAATAACTCTATACCGTTTGTCCCGTCTGTAGCGCCAAAGTATAATTTACCGTTTATTGCATACAGCCCTTCAATTCCTGAGGAACCCTGTCCTGCATTTATGTCTGCAACCAGCTTAGTTCCTGCCGCAGTGCCATCAGTTACCCATAGCTCATTGCCTTCGTTTTTAGTTTCTGCAGTAAAGTATAGTTTGCCGTTAAGGATACAATAGTGTGCCGGGTATGATCCTAAATTGTTTAAAGGTTCAATATCTTTAAGTAACACTGTACCTGTCGCAGTACCGTCTGACGTCCACAATTCTTTTCCTTCCAATACCGTCCTGGTTGCAGAAAATATCAGCTTGCCATTGTACACTATTATAGGAGAAGGGAAAGAACTGAGCGTACCCTGCATAATGTCTTTTAATATAGTGGTACCGCCTGAAGTACCATCCGTTACCCATAGCTCGTTGCCCTCATTGCCTGTAGCGGTAAAATAGAGTTTACCATTCAATTGCACAAAATATTTGGGGTCACTGTCATTGCCGCTGGGCGCAATCTCCTTAAGTAATTTTGTGCCACCTGTAGTGCCGTCGCATATAAATAGCTCGCGCCCAATAGAAGCGCCGCCATCAGATTGGTATATCAGGCTATTGCTTAATGATGCAAAATTGGTTGGTGCATTACCTCCGGTTAAAAATGCAGTAGCTGCCAGCGGTGCTTGTGCAGTTGCGTTAAGGCATAGTGGTAGTAGCAGAATGCTAAGTATCGGTTTCATAGCTATGGATAATAAGATGTGTTATGTGTTAAAAGCAAAGATGGTGCCAATTTAACGACCGTTCCGGGGTTATATTCAAACCAAAAGTGTGCAATGTTTTTTGAAATTGGGCGTAGCTTGAGTACAATACAAAAACAGCCGGCAGGAAACCCTGCCGGCTCAATAATAAATGAACTAACTATTAATTACAGTTAGCACAGTTACAGTTACTACCACAGTTACAGTTTTCACATTTACAATTAGGGTTACCGCAATTGCCTTGTCCTTCTGTTACCGGTACGCATGTTGATTGTTGCTCTTTCATAAAAATTGATTTTTTAGATGGTTATTTAATAGTGTAAAGCTACTACGGTCATGCCCCCCACCTGTTACACCATTTTTGGAAAGAGTTATATAATTTTTAGACCTGGTCCAGTGCCTTCCTTTTTTCTGCACCTATCTTTTTATAGTAAGAAGGTGTAAGCCCCGTAACTTTTTTGAATTGGGCAGAGATATGTGCTGTGCTGCTATACTCGAGTTTATACGCAATTTCAGATAAAGTTAGCTCGCCATATACAAGTAACTCTTTTACATACTCTATACGTTGCTCAATGAAATAGTTCTCAATGGTCCTGCTTTCTACAGACGAGAATAGATTACTCAGATAGGTATACTCATGGTGCAGATTATCGGTGATAAAAGTAGAAAGCTTTAAGCGCGAAATATTTTCATCCGGTTCATTTCTTGCTTTTTGAATAACGAGGCTCTTTATCTTTTCAATAATACTGCTGTTTTTAGTGTCAATAAGTTCAAATCCTATGGCCTGTACTTTTGTTTTAAGCAAGGTTAACTCCTTGTCATTCAGCGCCCGGTCTAAATGAATTTCACCGAGTATAACCTTTTCAAAAGGGATATTGGCTTCTGTGAGTATAGTTGTAAGGGCCATTATACAACGGTTGCAGACCATATTCTTTACAGGTATGATGCCTTGTTTCATGGCCTAAATATACAATTAATGGATACCATGATGCTGTACTGTAAGCAGCAATAATTGCTTTATAGCTATTTCACTGATGCAAAGCACCCATTGGCTGATTAGAAATTTTTACCTCATAGTGCCATGCTACATTTAGGCTATCTAAAAAAATCGTTATGAAAAAAATTACTATTAGCATTGTATTTATCCTCCTGTTCCATACTGCCATGCAGGCGCAATGGGTGCAAACCAGTTGTCCTAAAAGTAGCGGATCAACTGCATTTACGTCTACAGGCTCTGCGGTATTTACCAGTACCGATGGTGGTGATATTTACCGCTCAACAGATGGCGGTGGCAGCTGGCAGGAAAAAAATACGGGTATGCCCGCCACTTGCATTTTTTCTGTATTTGCAAATGGCAGTAATGTATTTGCCGGTACCATGGGCAAAGGTGTGTATCGCTCATTAGATAATGGGGAAAGCTGGATGGCTGTAAATAATGGCCTGAGTGGCAATGATACGGTTAATACGCTTATAGCTGTTGGTAACACCATATATGCAGGCGCCTATAATGGTATATATGCCTCAACCGATAATGGCGCTACCTGGACGGCGAAAAATACCGGCCTTACTGATTTATTGGTGTGGACATTCACAGCTAAAGATAATAAGCTATTTGCCGGCACTATAAACGGCGGTGGTATCTTCGTCTCTGCTGATAATGGTAATAGCTGGTCTGCGACCAATACCGGGTTGTCTAATCATTTTGTACTTGCTTTAGCTGTTGTGGGTGATAAAATATTTGCCGGAACATATGGTGGAGGGGTTTTTATATCTGCTGATAATGGTGCTACATGGTCTGCTGCTAATACCGGCATTGTCAATCTGAATATTTCTACACTAGTAAGAGCTGGTAATAGCATTATAGCCGGAACAGCAGGTAAAGGCGCATATTTATATAACCTCATCAGCAATAGCTGGACGAACATAAATACAGGCCTTACCAATAATAATATTTATTCTTCCGGCTCTGACGGAAGCACAGTATATATTGGTACAATTGACGGCGTATGGAAACGTTCTATAGCTGACATACCTACAGGTATTAATTTGCTTACGGGCAATGCATGTGTAAAAGTGTACCCAAGCATAAATAATGGTATTTTTAATGTAGAGCTTACAACAGTGTATAAAACAGCAAGCATTAGGGTGGTTAACAGTATAGGACAAGTAGCATATACCAAAGAAATGCCGGGCAGCAATGCAGGCCCTGTGCAAATAGATATGGGTAAAGCAGCTAAGGGATTATATACTGTACATATACTGTGTAATGGTGAGCAGTTTATAAGCAAAGTTATTATTGAATAATTTTCATCACAACAAGCCCGGCAAATACAGAAATGAAACGGTCCTACTTTTACCTGTTGCATGTTATTATCATCTCCATCTTTACGCTGTTGATGATGTGTAATGTTTTTTGCACAGCACCCCGGTACCCGTTTTATTTTCACTTCCTCGATTCATTCCTGTTCTATGGCTGTTTGCTGGGCCTTACTTATTTTTCTTACTGGCTGTTCATCCCCCGCTTCCTGATACAGAAAAGCTATTATAAATTTTATGGTGGGCTGGCAGGGATAGTGATTGGTTTCCCGGTATTCTATTCCCTGCTGGCGCTATTACTTTCCTATATCACCACTTTTAAGTTTACCCTTATGCTCACCAATGCATGGGTAAGCATAGGGTCTATGGGTATATTCCTGGGTATGGCGGGTACATTCTTCCGCCTGTTTATTGAATGGCTTAAGGATGTGTACAACAAGATGGCTTTAGAGCAGCAGCACTTTAAAAGTGAATTATCACTGCTTAAAAACCAGCTTAACCCTCATTTTCTTTTTAATACACTCAATAATATTGATGCACTTATCATTGAGCAATCACCTAATGCATCCCTTGCGCTGAATAAACTCTCCGACCTGATGAGGTATATGGTATATGAAGCGGAGAAAGACATGGTACCGCTGCAAGACGAGATCAATTATATACAGCATTATATATCCCTGCAAAGATTAAGAATATCAAATGGTGATATTATACAGTTCCGGGTAACAGGGGATACTGACGGCAAGCAAATAGCACCTATGTTGTTTATCCCTTTTATAGAAAATGCTTTTAAACACTCCTCTCTAAAAGATAAACCCGAAAATATTATCGACATCCGAATCCAAATTAATGATGACAAGCTGTCGTTCTACTGTTTCAATAGTATAGCCGAAATAGAAAAAGACAAGTCAAGTGGTGTAGGATTAGGTATTGTGCAAAAAAGGCTGGAACTTATTTATAAGGACCGTTATAAGCTAAAAGTTGAAAAAGATAATACCAACTATATTGTACATTTAGATATCAGTTTATAATGGAGCTACGATGTATCATTATTGAAGATGAACCCCCTGCTTTAAGAAAGGCAGTGAGCTTTATTGATAAGCTAAATTACCTGAAACTATGCGGCACTTTTGATAATGCCATTGATGCGCTGGGTTACCTGAAGCAAAACTCTGTAGACTTAATATTTCTTGACATCCAGATGGAGGAATTTACAGGCATTCAATTCCTGGAAACACTAAAACAACGGCCTAAGATCATTATTACAAGCGCTTATGAAACTTATGCGCTGAAAGGCTATGAATTTGAGGTGACGGACTACCTTTTAAAGCCTTTTACTTTTGAACGGTTTGTACAGGCTGTAGAAAAAGCTCTCAACGCCTTATCGCCTGCCACCACGGACCCGGCACAATTCATATTTATTAAGACAGAAAACAGGCTCGAAAAGATCAATTTTTCTGAGATACTGTATATTGAAGGGCGCAGTGAGTATTGGCAGATAGTAACAGAACATAAAAAGATAATGACGCTTCAAAATTCCCGTTCCCTGGAGGAAGTGCTGCCCAATAACTTCATACGGGTTCATAAATCATACATCATCTCTATCAATAAAATTGAGGCTGTTGAAAAAAATACCATCAAAATAAAAGATGCTATGATACCCGTGAGTGAAAGCTATAAAGCTGCCTTTCTAAATCGGATTGCAATCCTCAGGAAATAATTTATAAATAGCAATAAATTAGTTAAATTGCAGTAATTTAAAATAGATTATTGTAAGCCTATATAACTCCTCTGAAAAATGTTGATTTTACAAAACTCCACAAAAAGACTCCACATTTCTCAACATTTTTAGTCCTAACCGCCAAACACTCCCTAAAATATAACTATTACTCCCCTAGGTATAAGTGCGCTACCCCTGTTGAAAATATATTTGGATGTGTATTTATTAATTCAATTCCAAAACACTTAAAAAAAGAACTATGGCAAGGCAAATTTTTATCAATCTACCGGTAAAGGACTTAAAGAAATCAATGGCATTTTATGAGGCTATCGGGTTTACAAACAATCCGCAGTTTAGTGACGATGCGGGGGCATGTATGGTGGTAAGTGACACCATATTTGTAATGTTACTTACTTACGAGAAGTTTAGCCAGTTTACTTCAAAGACTATTATTGACGCAAAGAAGACAGTCGGCGTACTGCATTCTATTTCTACAAGCTCTAATGATGAGCTCAATACTTTTTTGGATAATGCCATAAAAGCAGGTGGAAATGAATACCGGGACCCGCAGGATTTTGGCTTTATGCAATTACGCTGCTTCGAAGACCTTGACGGGCACAACTGGGAAGTAACTTATATGGATATGGAAAAGTTTCAGCAACAATAAAGTAACGGGCATATTATAAATATGCCCGTTATTTTAATATTTTATAATCCTAAAAAATGACCTATCCTAATGATTTTATATGTTCACGCAATGCAGGTGCTACCTCTGTTCCAAACAGTTTAATGGAATGCAGCATTTGCTTATGAGACATATCACCACCAACGGTTTGTGCAAGGAAGCGGGTATTATGAAACAGTCCGTATTGATAAATGAGTTTATCAATTACCTCTTTAGGACTGCCTACCAATAAGGGCCCTTTGAGCGAACGCAATTGCTCAAAATGCTGCCTGCTGATTGGCGACCATCCGCGTTCCCTGCCTATACGGTTCATCAGGTTTTGATAGATAGGCCAAAACTCGTCTGCCGCTTGTTCAGAACTATCTGCGAGATACATGTGTGAGTTAATGGCAAGTTGTAAGTCGGCCACAGTATGTCCGGCCTTCTGCGCGGCGCTACGGTATAGCTCTACTAACGGTATAAACTGGCTTACCTCACCGCCCAATATGGCTATGGTCAATGGCAGGTTTAGGCTACCGGCACGTATTACAGATGCAGGTGTTCCCCCTACTGCAATCCATACAGGTAACTTTTGCTGGTATGGTCGTGGATACACACCTAAATTATTAATAGATGCCCTGTGATTACCTTGCCAGTTTACTTTTTCCTGTTCATTGATCTTAAGCAACAGGTCCAGTTTTTCTGTAAACAGTGCATCGTAATCGTTAAGGTCGTAACCAAACAAAGGAAAGGACTCTATGAACGAACCTCTGCCCGCCATGATCTCTGCACGTCCGCCAGATATCAGGTCAAGTGTAGCAAAGTTTTGAAATGTTCTTACAGGGTCGGCAGAGCTTAATACGGTAACAGAACTGGAGAGCTTTATTTTTTTGGTAACAGCAGCTATTGCTGCTAACGTTACCTCTGGAGCAGACACCATAAAGTCGGGCCTGTGATGCTCACCGAGTGCAAACACATCTAAACCTATCTCATCTGCCAGTGTTGCTTCTGCTATCAGTTCATGTACGCGCTTGTAAGCATTCAATGCCTTACCTGGTACATTGTCTGCTATTATTTCTCCAAAACTGCTTAGTCCTAATTCCATACGATATTGCCGTTGTTGTAGATACAATGGTTTATGCGAATGTAAGATGTTTTTACCTATCCGCTAAGCACCTAATTTCTTCAGTACCTTCATCATGTCCATACCTTTCTTCAGTACCGGGTGGAAGATATCTCCTTTCTTTTCTATTCTTGCTAGTGCATTATTGATATTGAAGTCAAGTGGATTAAGCCCTGCTTTCACTTCTTTCCAATCCAGAGGCATTGACACAGGTGCACCGGGTTTTGGGCGCAGGCTATAAGCACAGGATAAGGTTGCTCCTTCTTTGTTTTGAAGGTAATCAACATAAATGTGGTTCTTTTTACGCTTGCTTAGTGAACGTTCTGTAGTAGTACTGCCGGGCAATTGTTCAGTTGTCATATGTGCTATCATCTCCGCAAAATCTCTTGCCTGCTGATAGTCGTATTTTGCCCCCAATGGTACATAGATATGTAACCCTGTGGAACCTGATGTTTTACAGTAGCTATCGGCTCCGCCTTTATCCAGAATTGTTTTTATTACCAGTGCGCATTCCACCACTTCATCAAAGCTGTTTTTATCAGAAGGGTCAAGGTCCATAATAAGATAATCTGGATTGGCGGGAGAAATAACGCGGGAGTTCCACGGGTTTATTTCTATGCAGCCCAGGTTAGCTATGTATAATAAAGCATCTTTAGTATTACAAACCAGGTAGTCAACCGTTTTGTGTGCGCTTTCTGAAAATACAGGATAGGTATCCATCCATGCAGGCGCATTATTGCCAGCGTCTTTATGGAAAAATGCCTGCCCGTTAATACCATTAGGTGTACGCTTTAATGATTCCGGGCGTCCTTTAATATGCGGGAGTATGTATTTGGATACCTGGTTATAATAATTCAGCACATCACCTTTGGTGTAACCTTCGTCCGGCCAATACACTTTGTCCTGGTGAGTAAGTGTTAGCTTTTTACTGGAGACTGTTTTAGCCATAGCCTTGTTTTGTTTTACAGGTTCGTTCTTTTGTTTAGATACAGATGCTTCTGCATGAACTTCCTTCGCGGCTTTATCTATTCGCATACCCATAAATACCGGATGCCGCCTGTTACCCTGTACAGTTACTTCTGTATATTTCAAGTTACAAACCAGTTCCGGTTTTACCCATGTTACAGGCGAATTAACACGCACGTTCATACCAAACGGATTGATATCAGTAACCAGTGGCTGTAATTGATTATAGACCTCTTTCAGTGCCTTATCATCAAACCCTGTACCTGTATGCCCGATATAAGTGAGCTTACCTTTCTCATAGCTGCCTAATATCAATGCACCAAAATATTTACGACTGTTACGGGGCTTAGTATAGCCTGCAATTACTGCTTCATCCGTAAGCATATGTTTTATTTTCAGCCATACCCCGGTGCGCTTACCCTCTTCATAATAGCTGTCTGCTTTTTTTGCAATTATGCCCTCTATACCCTGTTCCTTTATTTCATTAAAGAACGTAATCCCTCTACCTTCTATGTGATCGCAATAATGGATAATATCACTTTTCGGCAGTATGTCGTGTAATATCTTTTTACGTTCCAGCAATGGCTTTCTTTCTATAGAGCGGGCATTTACAGACAGGATATCAAATACATAATATACTAAGGGAACATCATTATCATAATGTTGCAGGTTTTGAAAATCAGGCATACCATTTTCATCCAACGCCACTATTTCACCGTCCAATATTGCTTTCTTTTTTATCGTTTGCAGTTCATCAAATATCACGGGATATTTATCAGCAAAGGATATTCCGTTACGGGAGTATAACCTGGAATTTTTGCCATTTACTTCTGCTATGGCGCGGTAGCCATCCCATTTAATTTCATATATCCAGTCATCACTATCAAACGCCTTATCATGCAGTTTAGCAAGCATGGGTACGATATAGTCAGCGAATTTCTGATTATGTCCTTTAGATGCCGGTTTATTTACTTTTGCTGCGGACTTTTTTTTTATACCTGTCTTCGCCCTTCGTTCTTCGGTATATTTAAGTGAGCTTTTTTTAGCATAGTCCTCACTGTTGTAATCTTTATCAGTGGCATACTTGTCCTTGTGCTTTATCAGTAGCCAGCTGTTGTCATCTTTTTTCAGTTTTACAAGTGCAAAGTCTCCTTTCAGATGTTTGCCTTTCATTCTGAATTTAATGCTGCCTTTTTTCAGATTGCTGCTAAATGCTAATGCTGGGATCACTTCACCATCTTCATCAATAGTTCATACCTTCCACTATCCCACACATCTACATGACCTGCGCCATAATTACCTTCCGGTATGTCACCTTCAAATGAGGCATAGCTTTTAGGATGGTCTTCTACCATCATGGCCAGCCTTTTATCCTTTGGGTTTAACGATGGCCCTTTAGGTACTGCCCAGCTTTTTAGAGTGCCATTTAGCTCCAGCCGAAAATCATAATGAAGATGAGAGGCATGATGTCTCTGCACTACAAATGCCAGCTTAGAACTTGTCCTTGCAGCTTTGCCTTCAGGTTCTGGAGTATCTTTGAAATTGCGTTTCTTCTTATACTGCGATAAACTCATCAGGATGCTTTTTTGCGTTTTTCAATACTTTCCTTGAGTTGTGCCATAATATCTTTCGATTTATTGTGTACTAGCTTGAACTTAGGTTTGGCGATGCGTTTGCCCTTGGCCTTAGATTCAATAATTTTCATCAACTGGTCGGTATACGTATCCTTGTATTTAGCGATATCAAATTTTTTAGGGGTAAGCTGAGTGATTAATGATAAGGCCATTTTCAATTCGGCAGCTTTTACAGTGGTCTTGCCAGGTAATGTCATTTCTTTAGTATCCCGTATCTCTTCCGGAAACCTGAGTTTTAGGAGTAGTATCATATCCCCATCAGCCTTTAGCATGCAAAAATTCTCCTTCGTACGCATCACAAATGTTCCAAGTGCCACTTTGCCGCTGTGTTTTAATGCTTCCCTTAGTAATGCATAAGCCCTTTCGCCACCTTTTGAGGGTTCCGAATAGTATACATTCTCATAGTAAATACTGGCGATGCTTTCTTGTTTCACAAATTCATTGATATCTATTACGTGGCTTTTTTCAGGATTTGCTTTTTCAAAATCCTCATCTTCCAATACCACATAATCCTCATCGTATTTATAGCCTTTAACTATGTCTTCCCATTTTATTACCTTGCCGGTGTTCTCGTTTACACGCTGAAACTTAATATTTGCATGGTCTTTTTTGTCCAGCATATCTAGGTCTAAAGTACTGTCTTGTATAGCGCTGTATAGTTTTACAGGTATGTTTACCAGTCCAAAGCCTATAGCGCCACTCCATATTGCACGCATAATATGAGATTTTTACAAGAAGCCTAAAAAACAGTGCCACAATAATAAACGGTGGATATTGGCTTAATACTTAAATCTTTCAGTTTTATAAATCCTAAAAGGATGTTAATGCGTAAGTGTAGGTATTGTTAAACAATTTTAAAACAATACTTCTATGAAAAAACGTTCCTTACTATTAAAAGGGTTACGGATTTTCGGACTTTCCCTGGGCATGTCGGCAATGGCTATTCACGGCTTTGCATCAAGCCACCGAGAAGCTCCGCTTATCTCTAATGATCCCCTGGCCGACAACACTGACCTTTATGCGTTCAGAAGCCCGGATGATACGAATACCGTTACTATTATCGCAAATTACATTCCGTTCGAGCTGCCAGAAGGTGGCCCTAACTACTATAGTTTTGCACCAAACATCCGGTACGAGATACACATCAAAAACAATGCTACTACTACCGGGGATGATATTACGTATCGTTTTACGTTTGCTGTCTCAAATGAGGATAACAGTACATTCTTTAACATCCGTTTAGGCAAGCAAAATCAGAAAGCTGCTTATAATGTTGAAAAAAGTGTAGCCGGTGGTCCTTTTGTTGCAATTTATGCCAATGGTGTAGTGCCACCAGCTAATATAGGACCTCGTTCCATTGAAGGCAGTCCTGTAGGTCTCGGCGCAGCAAGTTATAGTGCCCTGATGACATCAGCTATTGGCACTGCTACAAGCGGCGAGAAAATATACTGTGGCCCTGCTGACGATCCATTCTTTGTAGATCTTGCTGGTGCATTCGATGCAGGTAATTTCCGCCCGGATGGCAATACTGTAAATGCTCCTAAAGATGGGCTGGCACGATATAATGTACATAGTATAGCTATAAAAGTACCTATAGCTTTATTACAAAAAAGCGGCTTACCTGTTACATCGGCTACCAGTATATTAGATGGCAATTTTGTAATTGGTGTATGGGCGTCTGCCAGCCGCTTACAAATTAAAACCCTGAATACAAGCGGTACTGATACACATAGTGGTTCTTATGTACAGGTTTCACGTATTGGTATGCCTTTAACTAATGAAGCAGTTATACCGGTAGGCTCAAAAGACAGGTGGAATGCTAGCTCACCATATGCTGATATCCAATATGCCGATTTCTTTAAGAATCCGGAGTTAGCTCTGTACATGGATGATAGTAAGTTTGGCGGAGCAGTACCTGCTTTAAATGCTTTACGTATCCAAACCAAAGCATTAGGTACTTACGATTTCCGTAATGGCATGCCGGGCCTGTTTCCTTTAAAAGGCAATGCAGCATTAGCTGGTTCAGCTTTAGATGATGCTGTTTTTGGTACTATATTGCTGCCGGACAATCATAGCCCGCGTGCTGTTGATATCCTGCCAATATTCTATACCGGCGTTCCTAACCTGATACCTTACCAACTGGCTACAGGTAAAAATGGTAACCCGCTTGCTGCAGGTAAACCATTCATCAACAACTTCCTGCCTACATTGGGTGATATGTTGCGCCTGAATATGGCCGTGCCTGTTACACCTCGTACTGACCCTAAGTTTAGTTCGTTAGGTATCATCAGCGCTGCAGCTTTAGGTCTTACAGACCCTGCTTATAATGCAAATGCAAACATACAGTTCATCCCTAATATGGATGGTTTCCCTAACGGTCGCCGTTTAGAAGATGATGTAACTACTATTGAGCTGCAGGCAGTATCAGGTGTTGCGTTAGCTGCAATAGGTTTATGGTATGATGATTTTCCAGGCGGTGCCGCAAGTCCTGTTACCACACAATTGGGTAGAGTTCTTGGCTTTACAGCCGGAGTAACTAAGAATGATACTACGTTCAAAACATCATTCCCGTATGTACAGAACCCGTGGAGAGGTTATGACCATACTTTACAGGCAAGGTTCTAATCTGCAACACTTTTAAACTAAAAAACAGTTATGAAAAACTTTATAAATAAATTATTGGTAGCGTCAATGGCCTTAATGCTACCTATGGTGCAGGCTAGCGCCTCATCGCACCGGGAGGCCCCGCTTATCTCCAACGATCCGTTGGCAGATAACACTGATCTGTATGCTTTTAAAAGTCCGTGCGATTCTGAAAAGATCGTACTGATAGCTAACTATATCCCTTTTGAGCATCCTGCAGGAGGCCCTAACTGGTATACCTTTGGTGAGAATATCCGTTATGAGATACATATAGATAATAACACCGCTACAGCAGGTGATGATATTACTTATCGCTTCACGTTTCAGCATGTAAATGAAGACAGTACAACATTTTTTAATATCCGCCTGGGTAAGCAGAATGTAAAAACTACCTATACATGCGAAAAAAGCCTGGATGGTGGTGTAACGTTTACTGTTATTGCCGCTAATGGCATTGTGCCTCCGCCAAACATTGGTCCTCGTTCTATAGAAAGTATGCCTGTAGGTTTAGGAGCTACTTCTTATGATGATTTGATCACAGCTGCTGTTAAAACAGCGACTACAGGTGAGAAGATTTTCTGTGGCCCAATGGACGATCCTTTCTTTGTAGACCTGGGTGGTGCATTTGACGTTGGTGGTTTTCGTACTGCAGGTCGTGATGGCCTGGCTAAGATGAACTGCCATTCTATAGTAATTGAAGTGCCGGTTTCTTCGTTACAAAAATCAGGTAAAACAGTTGCACAACGTGCTAATATACTGGATGGTGAATATACCATAGGTGTATGGGCATCGGCAAGCCGCCCACAGATCACTACATTAAGTGCTACAGGGGGCAATCCAGCAACATCTGGTTCGTGGATACAAGTATCGCGTTTAGGTATGCCGCTTACTAATGAAGCGGTTATTCCTTTGGCAAGTAAAGATCTATGGAATCGTACCAATCCTTATACGAATGATAATGCATTCAGGCCATACTTGTGGAATCCTGAATTAGCACTCTATATGGATAATTCACAATTTGGTGGTGCAGTACCTGGCTTGTCAGCACTGCGTATACAAACTAAATCGTTGAATACCTATGATTTCCGCAATGGTAAACCTGGTTTGTATCCTCTTAAAGGTTCTTTAGCTGTAGCTGGTACTGCATTGGATGATGTAACAGGCTATGGTGCCGTGTTACTTCCCAATGCCAGCAGCCCTCGTGCTGTGGATCTTTTACCAATATTCTATACAGGTGTTCCTAACTTGCGTCCTTACCAGTTAGCAACAGGTAAAACAGGTGGTCCGCTTTCTGCGGGTAAGCCTTTTATCAACAACTTCCTGCCTTCATTATGTGATATGTTACGTTTGAATATGGCTGTGCCTGCTACACCTCGCACTGATCCTAAGTTCAGTTCATTAGGACTAGTTCAGGCTGCGGTTTTAGGTCTTACTGATCCGGCATATAACGGTAGTGCAGCAATGCAGTTTATTCCTAATATGGATGGCTTTCCTAACGGTCGCCGTCTGGAGGATGATGTAACTACTATTGAGTTGCAGGCTGTATCTGGTGTTGTATTAGCTGCGATAGGCTTGTATTATGATGATTATACCACAGGTAGCGGTATAACGCCTAATTTATTAAGTGTAGTTAGCTTCAATGCAGGTGTTACTAAAAATGACACAACATTCAGAGCTTGCTTCCCTTATCTGCAAAACCCATGGAGAGGCTTTACAGGAGCTAACTACTCCGGTCCTCCGCCATTAGCTGTTAATTCACTCAATCTTTCTGCCCCGTTTGCTGCTATGTCAGCTTATCCTAATCCATTCAGGAACCAGGTGAGCTTCAGGTACAAGCTAGCAGATAAGGGTGATGTGACTATCATGATCACCGATATCAATGGCCGTCTCGTAAGGGTGCTGTCAGAAGGTAATAAAGAGGCTGGTGATTACACTTCACAATGGAATGGTGATGGCCTGGCAGCAGGTACTTATATCGCTCAACTAACTGTTAACGATAAAAAACTCAATACTGCCAAGATCACAAAATCTGAGTAATAAATAATAGCAGAAGTAAAAATAGACATGTATAACGGGGAACTTTTTTAAGTTCCCCGTTCTTTTAGTAAACTAAACTGCTGTTTGATACGTATATGTATATACTTAAACAGATACTATGCAAAAGCTACACATTTCAAGTTTTACAAAATGGCCTATCCTGTTTGCTGGCCTCTTTATGATGTCAACGTCATTAACTGTTATTTCATGCAATAATGCTACTTCTGATGATAAAGAAATAGCTGTAGATGATAATACCGGTATCCCGCCTTTACTGGAACGTAAGGGTGAACTGGCAAAAGCCGTTGAGTGGGAAAAAACCAAATCAAAAGTGGCAGAGCTGAGGGGTAAACTGGCTCAAAACCCTAATAATAGCAAGATAAGGCTGCAAATAGCTATGATATATATGTCAGAAGCGCGTATTACTGGTAATTCATATTATCATCAGGCTTCTGTAAAGATATTAGATGGTGTGATTGCTATTGATCCTAAAAATTTCGAAGCCTATACTTTTAAAGCCTCTATTGCTATGTCGTTGCACCAATTTGCAGAAGCTAAAAAGTTAGCAGAAATGGCAAGAGGCATCAATCCTGATAATGCTTATGTATGTGGTGTGCTGGTAGATGCCAATGTAGAATTAGGCCAATACCAGGAAGCAATTGCCATGAGTGATAAAATGCAAATGCTAAAACCTTCTTTAGAAGCTTATTCCCGCGCATCATATCTAAGGGAGATATTCGGTGATTACCCAGGTGCTAAACAGGCTATGACACTTGCCGTACAGGCAGGTGGTCCGGGCTCTGAAAGTGCAGAATGGGCAAGGGTAGCATTAGGGGATCTGTATCTGAATACAGGTAAGCTTGACAGCGCAAAAGCAGAATACGAAACAGCATTGACCATGCGCCCTGAATTTCCTAACGCGGAAATAGGACTGGCTAAAGTAGATAAAGCAACTAAAAACTATACTTCTGCAATAAAGCATACTGAAAATGCTATACGTATAGTAAGCGAAGCAGCCTATGTATCTCAATTAGGTGAGTTGTATGAGCTGAAAGGTGATGCTGCAAAAGCTAAAGAAATAAGAACTGATGTAATAAACCTATTAGTAGAAAATGAAAAAAGACAGGATAAAGTTGCGATGAAGCATAATGCCAATCGCGAGATGGCTAATGCATACCTGGCAGCAGGTGAGCTGGATAAAGCTATGGCCTATGCTAATAATGACCTGGCACTACGACCTGATAATATAGATGCTAACGAACTAGTAGCATGGGTAAGTTATCTGAAAGGAGATTATGCTAATGCAAAATTGCATGCAGATAAAATGCTGGTAACTAATACTAAAAATGCCAATACTTTATACAAGGCAGGTCTTATCTATGGTAAGTCGGGTGATGTTGCGAAAGCAAATGCGTATACACAATCTGCCAGGCAGGTAAATCCTTATATAGACCAACGAATTCTATTGGCATCAAGGTAAGCTAATACTATATTCTATGAAGCGTATAATAGTATTACTGCTCTTGCTTACAATAGCGCTGAACGTGTCTGCTCATACTATCAATTATCAGCTTGATAAGATGGATGATGGGCAGGTATTCTGGAAATATTTACTGATAGGGTATGAGCATATCATACCCTTAGGTTTTGACCATATATTGTTCATACTTTGCGTTTTTTTTCTCAATACTAATATCAAACAGTTGATATTACAGGCATCTATGTTCACATTGGCGCATTCCATTACGCTAGGTCTGGCCATGTACGGCATTATTAAGCCACCACCTAATATCATTGAGCCATTGATAGCGTTAAGTATAGTGTTCCTGGCATTGGAAAATATTTTCTTCGATAAGGTAAAGCCATGGAGAATGATAATGGTATTTCTCTTTGGTATGGTACACGGTATGGGCTTTGCGGGTGCATTGGCAGGCTTAGGTATGCCACAGTATGCTTTTGCAACTGCTTTAATTAGTTTTAATGTAGGTGTAGAGCTTGGTCAGCTAAGCATTATATTAGTGATGTACTTTTTTGTGTCCCGGCTTTTTGCTCAAAGGATATGGTACCGGAAACGCATCGTCATACCAGCTTCATTGATCATAGCATTAATAGCAGGCTACTGGACGGTGGAACGGATATTCTTTGTTGCATGATATTAGCATTAAGGGCATGCTTTTTATAAGTATCTTAATACAAAATATACTTCATGAAACATACTGCCTCAATGTTAATGGCATCCCTGGCATTAGTAACAATTACCATTGCCTGCAAAAACAAGGCATTGCATAAAGCCGAAGACCCGCGACTGGGAGATATAAAACTTCCTGCAGGATTTCATATTTCCCTTTATGCAGATAGTATTGTTGATGCACGTCTTTCCAGCACATTGGGATCCTAAGCTTAGAATTCCACGTGGACAAGTTGTCGCG